>OIZG01000262.1_pt1 | contig 52423 bp, 50 predicted proteins | sample 1588561 | NCBI WGS metagenome assembly OIZG01 (sample SAMN03283267) | human gut metagenome | biome: human-associated habitat; material: feces | host: Homo sapiens | place: USA | collected 2013 | reverse complement strand
GCATTGCTGGTATCCCAGAAAGTTGGATATGAGGATGTATGGGATTTAAGGAATGTGGGAGATGCGCTTGAGAGTGGTAAATATTCTGCATTTGGAGAAATGTCAGAGGCTGATGGTGTGAGGTATAGGGATTGGAATTATCAAAAGATACATGAAATTTCTATACATAATCCCAATGCAGGTAGTATGACATTAGGTAAATATTTTGATGGAACGATTGAATCAGGGTCATATGTTGCAAGAGCTGAATTAACTGGTGATACATATTTTAGTTTAGGCACTCAGTGGAATGATATAACCAAAGCATATGGATTATCAGATAAGGAAATGTTTAATTTATTTAACACTAGAGCTTTAGATGATGCAGTTAGGCAGGGGAAATCTATAAGATTTTCGCAAAATCCGTTGGAATGGAAAGGAACGGCACTTGGTGATGAATGGTTGTATTTGCAGTCAAAGCATGGTTATACTAGACTAAAAAAGATAGGAGATTATTGGTATGCAAAGTAAAAATGTAGATGAGATGTCAGACTATATAATCGATGAGATGTGTGGTTATTTTCATAATAAAGTAAAAGATTTTGTTGTTAATAATTTGTTTGATGACGAAAGTCACAGGTCTTTTTCGATTGAGTTTAATGCGTATGATTATTTCCCTGTAATATTTAATTATGATATGGGGAGAATGGGGTATAATATTTGTTTTGGTGATAGAATGATAGAATTAGAAAATTCGCAAAAATGGTGGGATGAGGCAGATTTTAATATTTTATTTGCAGAATTACAAAAAGAGTTAGAATTGCGTATTCCAGACAAGTATTTACAAGCAAACGGCTGGTTATAATTTAAATTATGTCTCGAAGATACTGCTCCATTTATCGAAAACGATACGATTACGGAACTATGGAGTCATGGTATCACTTTCAATCATAAAGTTTTTGATGGGGATGGTCTTGCGTTATTTTTAAAGTATATTCAAGGGTGGATGAAATGGCTACAATTACATTATATAAAGACAAGTTAAACGGTGTAGGCAGTTTAATAGACACCATGGTATCCACGGTTAATAACCTTGATATGCAGTTAGGCGCATTAAAAGCCACATTGCAGGGGATAAACAGCAGTACTTACAGTAACGGTAAACCGGGATCAAGCAGCGAAAGAGGAAATCAATAAAGCGAAAGAAGATTTCTATACAAAATATTCCTATTTAAAGCCGGAATGTGAAAAGGACTTTATTGAAAAGGTGGTAGACACGGTTGAGAGTGCAGCCGACTGGTGCTGCGAGCATTGGAAGCTGATTGTTACGATCGTAATCGTTGTTGTGGCGGTTGCACTCCTCTGGACCGGAGTGGGAGGTGTACTGCTTGCCGGAGCCTGCTGGGGAGCACTGTCGGGAGCCGTGATAGGTGGAGTCTCAGGTGGACTTACAAGTATGGCAAATGGAGGCAGTTTTCTGGAAGGCTTTGAAGACGGAGCATTTTCGGGAGCACTTGCCGGAGCCATATGCGGAGCCGCATTTGCGGGATTAGGCCAGTTAGGGGCTGTTTGTGGCAAATCCATAAAATGCATATCACCCTTCGGTAAGGCGATTCGTGGAACGGCTGCAGTGACCACTGCAATCAGTATAGCGATGGGAAGCTTTGATACTCTTGCATTGGCAGACCTTGCATTTGGTTCCGGAACTATATATGATTTAAACAGTAAGCTGCATTCCAATACGGCATATAATATATTCCAGACCGGAGTGACAGCACTGGCGGTATTCACAGGTGGAATGACAGGTACCATGAAGTGTTTTATCGCCGGAACACTGATCGCCATAGAAACAGGCTTTGCAGGAATTGAAAGCATAAAACCGGGAGATCTTGTGTTATCGACAAATGCAGACACCATGGAGAGTGGTTACAAAAAGGTACTTGAAAAATATGTACGAAAGACAAGAGAACTTGTACATATCATAGCCGGTGGAGAAGAAATCGTATCGACACCGGATCATCCGTATTATGTTGCAGGAAGAGGATTTGTTAATGCCTGTCAGCTTTGTATCGGAAGTCCGCTGCTGGATGCAGACGGCAGAGTGCTTGAGACAGAGCAGATCTATAAGGAGTCCCTTGAGGAAGATGAAGAGGTAACGGTATATAACTTCCAGGTAGAGGAATGGCATACATATCATGTTGGCGAGATGGAAGTGCTGGTGCATAATGCGGAGTATGAGACCAGCTATGGGAAGTCAAGCGAAAAATTAAACTGGGACGCAATTGTTAGTAAGAAAGGTGAAACCAGGGTTGAGCATATTAAGCGACATACGGTTCAAAATAATAGTCGAGAAACACATAGTGTATTTAACGGGAATCCGATAGATATGGTAAATGATGCATGGGAACAACGTCATTTGGTTGAACCGATATCGGATGGAATGGGAGGAACAATTTATAACATTCCGTACAAAAATGCAGGCTATGAAAGTGGATATATTAATACTGGTGCTCAAATGGATTATATAACAATAGTAACGCTGGATGAAAGTACTGATTTAATAACCGCATTTCCGTCTTTTGGAGATTATCATAAGTGATAGGAGGAACCTAAAATGTATAATATTGGTTACTGTAAGATATGTAAGCAAGGCTTACTTGAAATTGTAAAAGATAAATTAACTAAAAAAATATTTATATGTTGTGATGAATGCGAAGCAGAGTGGAATAATCCAGAGGATGCATTAAAAGGTATCAATGGAACAAGAAATAAACATGGAGAAATAGAATATCCAACTATAGAAGATATACTAAGAGAAAAATGGAGTGTTTCAATAAATGAGCATCACAACCATCCGCAGCATTAGCAACCGTAAGTCGAATTACAAAGAGCCTCCGCATTTTACAAAACTATGCACAGACCGGAGCTCCGCTATCTTCGATTGCGGATATAGAGAGTGATTATCGTTTTATTATAAGTGACAATTACATTAGCTTTTACCGTGCTTACGGAAGCGAAGTTTATATTGACCGTATTCTCTATGCCCGCCGTGATTACATGCGGATTTTGTTCGGAGACAGTACAACAGATAAATAAATGATAAATCATTGAACCGCTTGTAGAAATACAGGCGTTTTTTTCATGTGTAAAAGGAGTATAAAAAAGTATTCCATCATTTACGTCGCTCCTCACTTGGCGCTCCGGTTTAGTTTGAATATAAAGAAAAATTGATAAAATATAGGTGAAAAGGATTAGTGATAATTACTATCTGTTTGAAAAAATTGACGTATAGTATAGAATTAATGTGGTGGTTTTTATGCATTCGTTAACAGCACATAAAACTACAAAAAATATGTAAAATTGCACAAAAATAACTCGCAATTTTTGTGAACTTTGTGCACACTTATTCGCACAATCATGATATTATAATAACCGTAAAAACCCCCCAATACATTATATATAGTTTTTGCTATACCCCATAGTAAAAATACCTTCTCCTAAGAGGACAGCTGATCGACAGGCTGTCCTTTTTACTATGCAAAAATGGAAGTTAATGAAATATTAAGACACTTTAAATGTGTAAAGTGGTATATTGAATGTAGGTAACAATTTTTAAGGAAAAGAATGTAAGAGTGGATGGTATTGGATCGGTAATACAATGATTTAGGAAGTACAAGGAGTTACACACTATGAAAAGAATCCGCCCGGATTATTACGATAAATTTGCATGCATCGCAGATCAGTGTTCCATCACCTGCTGTCAGGAGTGGAAGATCGGCGTAGACGCAGATACAAACCGGAAATGGAAAAAGATTTTTCCACCAGAGGATGTCTCACCACAGAAAAAGAATCTGAGTGCCTATACAACGAAAAAAGACGGCGGACGGGTGATTGAACTGACCGAAGAACACAAATGTCCTTTTTTAAATGAAAACAAGTTATGTAAACTTGTGACCGCATATGGAGATAACGTGTTATCGGAAACCTGCGCAGTATTTCCGAGGGAAGTACACCGTTTTAAGACGCATGAGGAAGAGACATTAATGCCTTGCTGTCCGGCAGTCATTGATCTGTTGCGGGAAGAAGAACCGCAGAGAATTTATGCCAGGGAAATCGAACAGAAATCGGAGCAGACAGAAAATCCATTCTTGCGAGAGCACGCACGCTTTTATATCCGGGAAAAGCTGACAGAGTTATTTCTGGATGAGGACTATCGTGTGGAGGAATCCCTGCTCTGTGGATTTTATATCATAAGGGAACTTTTCGATAAGTGTGGGCAGGATGAAAAATTATCAGAGCTTGCCGAAGATTATTTTTCCACAGAAAATCAGCAGCAGCTCAGGAGGGCAATTGAGGAGATAGAGCGTGATCCATTTGCAACGATGGAGGAACGGAATGAGCTGTTACAGGATCTTGCCGTTAATTACCGGAAAGAGGGATTATACCGGAATTATCTGAACCCGGTCATTGAGAAAGCGGAAGAACTTTCGGGTTTGTTTGAAAATATAGGAAATCCGGCAGATGCGGCAGAACAGAATGCAGATCTGAAAACTGAAATGGCAGACAGGATGCATGCATTTGAAAGTGAATTTCAGGCATACAACCCGCTGATGCGAAAATTCCTCATCAATGAGTTTAACGCAGACCTTTTGATGCCAGATGGAGATCTGGAGAGTCTGCTGGTGCAATATCAGTGGATCGCCATGGAGTACGGTGTGATCAGACACAGCATTTTTCTGCGCTGGCTGTTGGATGGACAAAAAGAGATTGCATATGAGACGGTCAGAGATTATATTGTTATTATCTGCCGTATGACAGGTTATGATGAGGAAGATATCTACGAATATCTGGAGAACAGTTTTGAGGAGTTAGTCTGGGATTGGGGATATCTCGCATTGGTTGTTGGATAAAAATTCAGACAATTGCGAAACTCTGAGAAAACGTGAATTAAATTACGGAAAGTTGACAAGAGCAAAAGAAAACACTGGGGAACCGCCGGTTCTTAGAAGGCAGGAACGACTGCTAGTCGTGACTGGCTTCTTAGTACCGTTGCGAGTGACACGTAGCGGAAGCGTGTTTTCGTTGATCTTGTTAACTTTTCGTAATATTCATAATGTAAAATTGAGTTTCGCAAATGTTGCATAAACTATAACAGGAGAAGATATGAGTCAGGAAAACCAGAATATACAGGAAGAACCGCACAAGAGACGTGTGCGGTACAAGGGAAAGTATCCGAGAAATTATAAGGAAAAATACAAGGAACTGAACCCGGAGAAGTATCAGGATACGATCGAGAAAGTGATCCGGAAAGGCAGTACACCGGCGGGAATGCATATATCCATTATGGTGAGGGAGATCATCGATTTTCTGCAGATCAAACCTGGGCAGACCGGGTTTGACGCAACATTAGGTTATGGCGGACACACAAAAGCGATGCTGGAATGCTTAAAAGGGCAGGGACATATGTATGCGACAGATGTTGATCCCATCGAGTCTGCAAAGACAAAAAAGCGTCTGGCGGATGCCGGGTTTGGGGAAGACATTCTGACTATCAGGCTGCAGAATTTCTGCACGATCGATGAGATCGCAAAAGAAGCCGGAGGATTTGATTTTGTGCTGGCTGATCTTGGAGTGTCGTCCATGCAGATTGATAACCCGGACCGCGGATTTTCATTTAAAGTGGACGGACCATTGGATCTCAGGCTGAATCCGGAAAAGGGAATCAGTGCAGCGGAACGTCTGGCACAGATCGACGAGGACGAACTTGCAGGCATGCTCTGGGAAAATTCCGATGAACCATATGCAGAGGAACTGGCACATGCGATTGTGACTGAGCGGAAACATGGAAAGCCGATCGACACAACAACGAGGCTTCGTGAGGTGATCGAGGAGACCTTAAGTTTTCTTCCGGAGAAGGAGAAAAAGGATACGGTTAAGAAAACCTGTCAGAGAACATTTCAGGCGCTCCGCATTGACGTGAACAACGAGTTTGAAGTGTTATACGAATTTATGGAAAAATTGCCGGGTGCCTTGAAACCGGGTGGAAGAGCAGCAATCTTAACATTTCACTCCGGGGAAGATAAACTTGTAAAAAAAGCGTTAAAACAGGGATACAAAGAAGGTGTTTATTCTGAAATCGCAAATGATGTTGTGAGACCATCCGCAGAGGAATGTGCACAGAACGGAAGAGCGAGATCTACGAAGATGCGCTGGGCAGTCCGGGCAGAGTAAAATCAGGTATCCGGGCAGGAGAAGGAATCTAGGAAGCTTATTGTTACTGGAACGGGGTATGAGAAACAGTAACGCCGGAAGGGGGAAACGGACATGAGAATATCACATATTGCAATGTATGTACAAGATCTGGAAGTGGTAAAGGAGTTTTACATCCGCTTTTTTGGGGCAAAAGCGGGAGAGCTATATCATAATCCAAAAACAGGACTGAAAAGCTATTTTCTGTCGTTTGATGAGGGAACAAGGCTGGAACTGATGAATCTGCCGGAAATGCAGGATCAGAAGAAAGTGCTGGTGCGGATGGGTTATATCCATATCGCAATTTCAGTGGGAAGCAGAGAGAAAGTGGATGCCATCACCGAAAAACTGTATGAGGCAGGTTACGATGTTTTAAGTGGTCCGCGTATCACCGGGGATGGCTATTACGAGAGCACTGTGTTAGGACCGGAAGATAACCAGATCGAGATTACGGAGTAAAGACAAAATAGACAATTGCGAAACTTATAGAATCGCAATTGTCTATTTTTTTATGATTTCTTTTTTACGAGTACCATGGCAGAAATTGGTTCCACGGAAACAGAATCTGCAACAGTGGTCAGCGCACCGGTTCCGGCATGATCAGCGTTGACACATACGTCCCATGCACCATCTGGCAGTGCGACAGATGTCTCTGCTTTGTTTGGATTGAAGATCACAAAAATGCCGTCGGACGTTTCACCATTCACGCCGCCGTTGATCCGGAATGCAAGCACATTGTCGTCGAGACCGTCCACGGAAGTGATGTTTGCGTTGACATCGTCTGCATTGGTAAGACGAAGTGCTGCATGGGCTTTGCGGAAGGCGATTAGTCCTTTGTAATAATGATAAACATTCTGATACGTCTCATCCTCTAACGTATCCCATTTGATACTGTTGACAGAATCCGGGGAATTGTAGCTGTTTTCCACAAAATCACCGGAGGCATCAATTTTGGCGCGGAGCATTTCTTAGCCTGCCTGCAGGAATGGAATGCCCTGCGCAGTCATGTAAATGGCGGCAGAGAGATTGTTCATGCGGATACGCTCTTCTTCTGAGACGCTTGACCTAAAAAGCAGCCTTTGACGGTATCGGCAAGATCAGCGGCTCCCGAGACATAACCTTTCCTTGTGGTGTAAAAGACGTGGCCTTTCAAAGCATCGCGGAGCGTATCGCTGAAAAATGCAAATCCCGGAACATCGGTGGAATTTGGCTGCGTGGTCATTTTATAGCCGTCTTTGGTCACAGCGGTATCCATGGTCCATCCCTCTCCATAGAAAATGACATCCGGGTGGGTTTTGTGAACTTCTGTGACGACCTCGTTGATCGTTTCGGTGTCGATCAGTCCGACAAGGTCAAAACGGAAACCGTCGATGTGGTATTCATCTGCCCAGTATTTGACTGAGTCTACAATATATTTTCTCACCATGGAACGCTCGGAGGCGGTGTCATTTCCACAGTCGGAGCCGTTGGAGTATGTTCCATCCTCGTTTACCCGGGAAAAATAGCCCGGTACGATCTGATTTACACAGAAATCTGACGCATTGTATACATGATTGTAAACCACATCCATGATCACGCTGATCTGGTTGTCGTGAAGTGTTTTTACCATCTGTTTCATCTCGGAAACACGGACGGCACCGTTGTAAGGATCGGTGGAATAGGAGCCTTCCGGGACATTATAATTTTCCGGTGTATAAGTGGCGCCTAAGTCACTGCCGGAGTAAGTAAATTCTTTTTCAAATTTTTCTGTAGAATAAATATTTGGCATAATAATTGGATACTCATTCCCTTCAAATAAAATCATATAACGTTTGGTTTCGATTGGCATATTTTTATAACATGAACTGGTTTTGGTGAAAGTGTAACATAATTAAAAAAATAAATAAATATATTTTAGCTATAATTTAAAAAAATACGAAAAAAAACGAAAAAATTAGCGGAAAATCATCGGCAAAGATACTTTTGTGTTATAATCATAAGGATTTTTTGAAGGGAGCCAAATACCATGGCAAAAGAATATTCTGTATACGAATTAAACCGTATTCAACAATACATTATGCAGATGCGTCCGGTTTTGAAGAAGGAGGCGCTGTTTTCGGATGGAACAAAAGATTACCGCGATCCGACGGAACCGGAGGCAGGAGAAAAGGTGACGATCCGTTTCCGCACCGGAAGGAATAACGTGGATATCGTCTGGCTTTGCACAGATTGCGAACATTATAAAATGAAAAAAACAGAAAGTGACTGTGAATTTGACTATTATGCGGTAGAGCTGACAATGGGAGAGGAGCCGTTTTACTATTATTTCGAGGTGGCTTCCGGTCTGCTGCATGTCTTTTTTGACCGTTATGGTGTGAGCAAGGAGCGACGGGATGCTTACCGGTTCTGCATCATTCCGGGATTTTCCACACCGGAGTGGTCAAAGGGAGCCGTCATGTACCAGATCCTTGTGGATCGTTTTTACAATGGTGATCCGGCTAACGATGTGCTGACGGATGAGTACTATTATATCCAGACACCGAGTAAAAAAATGGAGGACTGGAATCAGTGTCCGTCCGATTTTTCTGTTGGAGAGTTTTACGGCGGAGATTTAGAGGGCGTGAGACAGAAGTTAAATTACTTACAGAATCTTGGCGTGGAAGTCATTTACTTTAACCCGCTTTTTGTGTCACCATCCAATCACAAATATGATATTCAGGACTATGACCATATCGATCCACATTATGGAAAAATTGTGGTCGATGAGGGGGAGCTTTTGCAATCCGGGACAACGGATAACAGCAGGGCAACGCGTTATGTAAACCGTGTCACAAACCGGGAAAATTTAGAGGCGAGCAATGCTTTTTTTGCGGAGTTGGTCAGAGAGATACACGCCAGAGGAATGAAAGTTATTTTAGACGGTGTGTTTAACCACTGCGGTTCGTTCAATAAATGGTTAGACAGGGAAAAAATCTATCACGCAAACGGAGGTTACGAGGACGGTGCATTTTTGTCGAAAGAGAGCCCTTACCGCAGTTTCTTCGGTTTCCGGGATGAAAACGGCTGGCCGGATAACACCTCTTATGAGGGGTGGTGGGATTATGACACGCTGCCAAAATTAAATTATGAAGGCTCGGAAGAGTTGTACGATTACATTCTTGGCATCGCAGCAAAATGGGTGTCAGCACCATATTATGTAGATGGCTGGCGTCTGGATGTTGCGGCGGATTTAGGTCATTCTTCAGAGTTCAATCATAAATTTTGGAGAGATTTTCGAAAAGCAGTTAAGACAGCCAACCCGGAAGCGCTTATTCTGGCGGAGCATTATGGCGACCCGAAAGACTGGTTAGAAAAAGGTGACCAGTGGGATACAGTCATGAATTATGATGCCTTTATGGAACCTTTGACATGGTTTCTGACAGGAATGGAAAAACACAGTGACGAGTATATCCCGGAGAAAAAGGGAAAGGTGGATGATTTTGAGGGAGCTATGCGCCACTTTATGGCAAGTTTCCAGACATCCCAGTTACAGTGTGCGATGAATGAATTATCCAACCACGATCATTCGAGATTCCTGACAAGAACCAACGGAACAGCAGGACGTGTGGAAACCCATGGATCGGAAGCCGCAGATTATGGTGTCAACTTTGGGATTTTCCGGGAAGCAGTTGTTGTTCAGATGACATGGCCGGGCGCACCGACGGTTTATTATGGGGATGAGGCAGGCGTGTGTGGATTCACCGATCCTGATAACCGCCGAACCTATCCATGGGGAAAAGAAGATGTGGTGCTTGTGGATTTTCACCGGGATATGATCCGCATTCATAAGGAAAATGAAGCCTTACGCACCGGTTCCTTAAAGCTTTTGCAAGGAGAAAAGGACATATTGTGTTACGGCAGGTTTAACCGGACACAGCAATTTGTTGTGATCCTGAATAATAGCGATGAGAAGAAGGAGATCACAAAGGAAGTATGGAGTATCGGTATTCCAAAAAATTGTAAGATGGAGCGTCTGATCATCACCACGGAGGCTGGCTATTCGCTCATGCCGAAAGAATATGAAGTGGAAGATGGAAGGATCACCGTCACGCTGCTGCCACATTCGGCTGCGGTGCTGAAATATAAAGTGTAAAAAATATAAAATCTTATCTTGCACAATGAAAAATGATATGTTATAATCAATCCTTGTCAGGACATTTGTGCTGACAAGAATGGGCAGATTCCCGAGTGGCCAAAGGGGACAGACTGTAAATCTGCTGCAACTTGCTTCGATGGTTCGAATCCATCTCTGCCCATTAAAAAACCTCAAGTCGTATGACTTGAGGTTTTTGTGTTATTCTGAAATTATCATTTAATCGGCCTGCGCCCCGGTGGCGGTAAGCACAGACTCCCATGCCATCGTATCAGGCCAGTCCTTTGTATCAAAGCCATCACGGATACATCTGCTGTAGTAGTCCAGCTTGTTTCGTATCGGCGAATCATCTGTGAATCTTGCATCATCATAGATGCCGTTAATATAATCATCTATCGCGGTTCCGAATATTTCAGAGCGGTCCTCTGTTGCAAAGGTCATGCCGTAGGAATCAATGAAATACCCGGATATGTGGTTCGATGGATCATCCGGATTGTAGTTTGCGTAGCTATCATCATAAGAGAAGCTGTCAGGGTTAAAGCTGTTCCATTTCCTCTCAGAAAACTCGCTCTTGTCATTGTAGGTGTGTATGAATGTAAGCCTCTGGTCAATCAGATGGGAAATCTCATGGCCTACAGTGTAGCTGAAATCCCAGCTGTAGTTGCAGTTTAGAACCATCACATTGTGGTTGTTTATTATATTTACGAAGCCACTTGGCTCATTTATCATATCTGAGTGGCCTGATGAAATATCACCGCACAGATAGATTCGCATGCCTCTTATATCGCCATAACACAGCTGTGTGAAAAAGTCATCAGGGAAACAGTCAAGTATTTCCTCAAGCGAATCCAAAGCGACTGACAGCTTATCCTTATTCTTGAATTGATGGATATCGTAGTAATCAATTCTCTTTGGTACCTCAGGCCCAAAATATATGGAAAAGCCGTATTTCTGTTCAAGGGCTGTGATACGTGCATTTATGTCGGATAAATCACCCCAGTCATATGACGCGGTGTCGGGGACCAGAGTGACCTCATCGCCGTATGTATTGTAGTCGGAATCCTTCCCGGCCTCTTCCATAGCCTCCTGATTTTCATCGGTACTGTCAGCGGGGTCTATGGCAGAATATGGGGATACATATGAGCCATCATCGCGTAAGGCCTGTAGCAGTGTATCACAGTCATTGTATGACGTGATTTCGGCTTTTCTGTCATTCTTGCCCTTGTCGAGTGACCAGATGAGAATTTCCGGGTTGCACTGCGCTGTGTACAAAAGCATCATCACACAGTTTGCATCAGGCAGATATACCGAGTTGGCAGAACAGTAGGTCTTGGTATCGGCTGCCGCAGAGTCGGATGAGCTGTCGGACATTTTGCCTGTGCTTCGTGTTGCCAGGTTGTATGAAAAGGATGAACTGACACCGGTGGCGGGTGAATATTTATAGTAACTGATGATGTTGTCCGAGGATAAATCCTGGCATCGTATGAGCATGTCACCATCCTCTGCCAAAGTCACATCCACCACATCCGGCAGTGAAAAAAAGCTGTTTTCTCCATCGGATGAATGATAGTTCCAAATATTGTTGGCAGTATCTGCCTCGATTAAAAAGCCCTTTGAGTCGACACATGACATGGAAAAACTTTGTCCTTCGTAGGTTGAAAGCACTGTGTTATCGTCAAGCCTTATATCAGAGACTGCATATTTGTAGGTATCGGGTGTGACACCTGACACGAGAGCGTATTTTCCGTCAGCGGAGGTGGCAATCTGTGAGACATCATAATAATTGCCGGGATTCGGCACATCGCCATCATCAGAATCTGATGTATCGCAATTGCCATCATAGTCCTCAGGATTATATTTGCAGGTTTTTATCTCCTTTAAATCCTTATCATAGATTGTTGCCCTGCCGGCATCGGAATTGATGAGCCAGAGTCGGTCACCTTTTATCATGTAGTCATCACAGTCGGTTTTGTCGTGAGTGAGGCTTGCCGTGATTTCATTGGACCAGGGATTATATACATCAAATGAATACTGAACAGATTGATCATCGGTCTCTATGATGGAATTATTGTAGCTGCCCTGTCCTACCATAAGGATGTTATCACCAAACTGTCTTGTATCATTGTACGGCTGCCCCTCAAAGGCGACATTGTGCAGGATAGACAGATTGCTGCTTCCTTTAACACTTGTGGCATCCTCCCAAAACGCAGGTGATTTGTGCAGAATAGCCTGCTTTTGTGCGGGACTCTTAAATAGATAAGAGACATCCGAAAAAGAGCAGGCTGTCATGGAGATTGCACTGAAAAATACCAGCGAATATGTAATTAAAGTGGTTACATGTTTGCGTTTGAACAATTTTGACTCCTTTGGAAGGTGGTGTATATGCAGGCTATTCCTCAGCAGCATGTGCGGTGGAAACTCGTGCAGTAGATTCTCTTTCAATCAGCATCGGACGTAGCTGTGTGCGGCTGATTGGAATATGGTGAATGAGCGAATTCAATATAATATATGCACAGCGGCCCAGATCATTACGCTCCTGTCTGATAGTGGTAAGAGGAGGGGTAAGGGCTGCGGCAAACTTGACATCGTCAAAGCCTACCACACTTATATCATTTGGCACATTGAAGCCGTGCATCTGGCACTCGGAGATAACACCCTTTGCTATAGTGTCGCTTCCGCAGAGGATAGCGGTGGCACCTGCTGCAATAAAATTTGAAACGTAATACTGTGCGGTTTCAGGAATATAGTAGCCGTGTCCCATGAGCTCCGGGTAGATTTCAAGACCGGCATCGCGCATAGAGTTTTCAAAGGCTTCCTGACGCTGATCTGAAACCAGGGAAAAAAGAGAACCATTGATAAAGGCAATCTTTTTATGACCCAGATTGTGCAGATGCTTTACAGCCATGTCAATGCCCTCGTAGCTGTCGGTGCCTACATAGGCTACATTGGGATTGTTTTCTATATAGTTATCAAACAAAACGGTAGGCATTGTAGTATTTTTGAGCTGCTGCATCCATTCATCGTGAAGAGCAAAACCTACCAGAAATGCGCCACAATAGCCATTCTTTAATATATATGTATCATATTTTTCTTCTGCCTGAAGCTGAGGTGTGACAGGGATGATGTCCACGTCCCATTTGTGCTTAAAAGCATTCTGTTTGAAACCAAGCACTACATCATATCCGAACTCATCGATAGACTCGTAGTTCATATTTTCAATAAACAGAGCCAGCTTGCGGTTTTCTACCTTTCTGGAGCGCTTTGTGCTGTAGCCCATTTCGACAGCAGTGTCTAAAACTGTCTGACGAAGCTCCTCACTTATATCGCTGGCACCATTTAATCCCTTTGAAACAGTGCTGATTGACACGCCCAGCCGGGCGGCAATATCCTTAATAGTAGCCATAGTATTTGTCCTTTCTTATGTGATAATTAAATTATACATTTACTATCAGAAATAGGCAATATTTTCTGTAATAAATTTTTCGAAAAAAATCTTTGAAACTGTGGTAATAACTACCAAAAAATGAATGTAAATTACGTGAAAAATGGCAAAAATGAGTTTAAAACCACTAAAAAGATTGACAAATCTGACAATAGGAAATAAAATAATCTCAGATACGAAAAAAATAGAAAATTTTAGGAAAGAGGAATGGTAATTTGGAGGCCAAAGAAAATCTCAGAGGCTCCGGAATACTTCTTTCAATCTCGAGTCTGCCGTCACCATATGGTATAGGTACTCTTGGGAGAGAGGCTTACAATTTTGTTGATCTCCTTGGTGATTTGAAACAGAAGTACTGGCAGGTTCTTCCGGTTGGCCCCACCATATTTGGCGATAGTCCATATCAGCCATCATCAGGCTGTGCGGGCAATATCTATTTCATAGATTTAGATAAGCTGGTAGATGAGGGGCTGTTAGAGAAGGAAGAGATCCTGGGGTATAACTGGGGCACAGACGAATCAGAAATTGATTATGCAGCATTGCATCAGAACAGATGCAAGATTTTACAAAAAGCGTTTGAAAGATTTGATACAAATGCACAAGATTTTCAGGATTTTGTAAAAAAACAGTCGGAGTGGCTTGAACAATATGCATTATTTATGACACTGAAAACCGACAATTTATACAAAAATTGGAGCGAGTGGTCAAGCGAGTATAGAAATCCGCAAACGGTTGCGCTTGAAAAGTACCAAAAAAAGAATTATAATACAATTACTTTTTGGAAGTTCTGTCAATATAAATTCTTCGAGCAATGGGAGGATTTAAAAAATTATGCTAACTCAAAAGGTGTCTACATAATAGGCGATATCTCATTCTATGTAGGATATGACAGTGTAGATGTGTGGGCAGAGAGACAACTCTTTATGATGAGCGCAAACGATACACCAGAGTATGTTGCAGCTGCCGGTCCTGATAAGTATTCAGAGAGCGGACAGGTGTGGGGCAATCCGATGTATGACTGGGATGCCATGAAGGAGGACAACTTCTCATGGTGGAGAAAGCGAATGCGTGTATGCAGAGAACTTTTTGATATTGTCAGGATTGATCATTTCGCAGGAATTGTGAAAGCATATGCGGTACCGTACGGACAGGATAAGAGCCTATCCGGGAAATGGTTCAAGGGACCGGGACGCAGGCTTGTCAATGCAATTAACGAAGAGCTTGAAGGGGTTAATGTAGTGGCTGATGATTATACATCAGCAAGCCTTTTACCGGGAGTGAAAAAGCTCCTTGCAAAATCGGGCTGGATGGGAACTAAGGTCATGATGTTCGCTTTTGATGGTGATCCGACAAACGAATATCTGCCACACAATTATACCGATTCACATGTAGTTGCATATATTGGCACACATGACAATGAGACGATAGTTGGTTCATTCAGTGACAAGACAGATTATGAGCTTGCTTATATGTATGAGTATCTGAATATTGAAAATAAATCACAGGTTCCAAATGCTCTTATCAGGGAGCTGTATCACAGCACCGCAGAGCTGGCGATAGTCCAGATGCAGGATATATTAGAGCTTGGAAATGAGGCAAGGATGAATTATCCTTCGACAGTCGGACATAACTGGAGATGGCGTATGACAAGTAAGCCACACAGATTGGACAACGAAAAGATAGCCTGGATTAGAAACAATGCGGTGGTTTACCGCAGATAATTAATTTGATATAAGTTGCACGGCAATTTATATATATACTTTTTTACATTTTATATTCAAAAAGGAGAGGAAGATATGAAGAAGAAAGTATTAGCATCTTTACTTTGCGCTTCTATGGTAGCAACAATGTTTGCTGGATGCGGAAGCGGCAACGGAGGAAATGGAACAGAGAAAGCCGACAAGAAGGACGGCGGTAAGGAGACCATTACAGTAATGGGACCTGCAGAGGATTTAGACGATGCACAGGGCGCTTGGCTCAAGACAGAGTGCGAGGCATTCGCTAAGGCAAATCCTGATTTCAACATCGAGTTCAAGTATGTTACATCATCTGAGCAAGATGCAAAGGACGTTGTTACAAAGGATCCTAAGGCAGCAGCTGATGTTTACATGTTTGCAAACGATCAGCTTGAGCCATTAATTAAGGCTAATGCTATTGCTAAGTTAGGCGGAGATACAGCAGAGTATGTTAAGTCATCTAACTCAGAGGCTATGGCTGCAACTGTTACATATGATGGAGACATCTACGCAGTTCCTTATACATCAAACACATGGTTCATGTACTATGACAAGAGAGTTTTCTCTGAGGATGATGTAAAGAGCCTTGATACAATGCTTACAAAGGGTAAGGTTTCATTCCCATTTGATAACGGCTGGTATCTCAATGCATTCTATGCAGCAAACGGATGTACAATCTTCGGAGACGGAACAGACAAGGCTGCCGGATATGATTTCAGCGGAGATAAGGCAGTAGCAGTTACAAACTACATCGTAGATTTATTTGCAAATCCAAACTTTGTAATGGATAACAATGAGGGATCACTTGGTCTTGCTGGACTTAAAGATGGTTCTATCAACGCTTACTTCAATGGTAACTGGAACTATGGCAAAGTTAAAGAGGCACTTGGTGAGGAGAACGTTGGTGTTGCAGCTCTTCCTACAATCAATATTGGTGGAAAAGACTGCCAGTTAAAGGCATTCTTAGGATCTAAGGCTATCGGTGTTAACCCTAACTGCAAGAACCAGGAAGTAGCAGTTAAGCTTGCAGCATTCCTTGGCAGCGAGGACGCACAGCTTGCTCACTTCAAGTTAAGAGGACAGGCTCCTGTAAACAAAGATCTTGTAACAAACGAGGAAATCGCAGCAGATCCTGTAGCAGCAGCTATGGCTAAGGTTTCATCTGATTGTTCAGTAGCACAGCCTATCATTGATATGGCAGGTTACTGGGATGCAGCTACACCATTCGGTGATGCTTTCCAGAACGGTGCAGAAGGCCAGATTACAAAGGACAATGCAGCTCAGAAGACAGAGGACTTCAATACTCAGCTTAATGATTCTCTTAAATAATTAAGTAGATCAGATTATGATTCCAAGGTTCCGGGTAGCCGGAATCTTGGAATAAATTAGTTTAAAGGAATGGCATATATAATGCATGCCAGGAGGAAAAGTATGATAGGAGCAAACAAAAAGAAAAAAGTTTCGGAATTTGCTACTCCGTATACTGTTGGCAATGCCCTCACAAAAGGCGGAGCTACAGTTAAGCTATCGGCACTCGTAATGGGTCTTGCCAATATGGCTCATAAGCAGATTATAAAGGGTCTGATTTTTCTTGCTATAGAGATTGCATATATAGCATATATGGTTAGCGCTGGTGCTTATTACATTTCCATGCTGCCTTCACTTGGCTGGAGAAAACAGGAAGAGGTATTTAATGAGCAGAAGCAGATTTATGAATATGTTGCAGGCGACCAGTCAGTATTATTACTGTTATATGGCGTCATAACAATTGCCATCACAGTATTATTTATTTACATGTGGTGCGAGAATTTAAAGAGCGGATATAAGGCAGAATGCCTTTCAAAAGCTGGAAAAGAAATCAATTCTTTTGGCAAAGATGTCAAGGATTTATTTGATAAAAACCTACATAAGACACTTATGTTTCTCCCACTTATGGGAATATTTATTTTTACAGTTTTACCATTGCTGTTCATGATTCCAATGGCCTTTACAAACTATTCAGTAAAGGGTGATCATCTGGTATTGTTCGACTGGACAGGCTTTGCCTCATTCGGACAGGTGCTTGGACTTGGTGGTAAGCTTGGTAAGATATTCTGGAGAGTACTCGGATGGACAATCTGCTGGGCTGTATTTGCAACCTTCCTTTGTAACTTCCTTGGACTCCTTCTTGCTATCGTTATCAATCGTAAAGAGACACATTGCAAGGCTTTTTGGCGTACATGCTTTGTTATCTCAATTGCGGTACCGCAGTTCGTATCACTCCTTGTAATGAGACAGATGTTCCAGCCACAGGGTGCTGTTAATAACCTGCTTTTGGAGTGGGGCTGGATTGATAACCCGCTTCCATTCTGGACCAACACTATGTGGGCGAGAGTTTCTGTTATTCTCATCAACTGCTGGGTAGGTATTCCGTATACCATGCTTCAGGTTACAGGTGTATTACAGAATGTGCCTTCAGAGCTTTATGAGGCTGCAAAGATTGATGGTGCAAACGCAGCACAGATCTTCTTTAAGATCACACTCCCATATATCATGTTTATCATGGGACCATATATCATCACACAGTTTACCGGAAATATCAACAACTTCAACGTTATCTACCTGTTATCAGCAGGAAAGCCTACACCTGTCGGAGACAGTGCAGGAAAGACGGACCTTCTGGTTACATGGTTGTACAAGCTGACTATTGATAATCAGGAGTACAATATCGGTGCCGTTATCGGTATCCTCACATTCATTGTACTTTCTATCGTAGCGCTTGTTACATACAGAAATACAAAATCATACAAGGATGAGGAGGGATTCATGTAATGAGTAGTGTAGCAAAAGCAAAAAAACCTATGTCTGCCGGACGTGCTAAGAAAGTAGCAAAGAATTCCCTTGTTCATATCATTCTTGGAATACTTGCTGTAGTATGGCTGTTCCCAATTTTCTGGATTATTATGACAAGCTTTAGAGCTGAGAGTGGTGCTTATACAAAGTACTTCTTCCCACATGGCCTTACATTTAGCAACTATACAAGGCTGTTCACAGAGACTACACTGTTGAACTTCCCGAGAGCATTTTTTAATACACTGTTTATTTCAGTGATCTCATGTATCATTTCAACAGTATTTGTACTTTCTGTTGCGTATAGTATGTCACGACTGAGATTTAAGATGCGTAAGCCTTTCATGAATCTGGCTATGATTCTTGGATTGTTCCCAGCCTTCATGTCAATGGTTGCCGTATACTTTATCTTAAAGGCTATCGGACTTACAGAGGGAAGTATGCTTCGCCTTTCATTGATTCTCATATACTCAGCAGGAGCAGGAACAGGCTTCTATATCGCAAAGGGATTCTTTGATACTGTGCCTAAGTCTCTTACTGAGGCGGCTATCCTTGACGGATGTACACAGTTCCAGGTATTTTACAAGGTTATCCTGCCACTCAGTAAGCCAATTGTAGTATATACAGTACTTACAGCATTCCTTGCTCCATGGCTTGATTTCGTATTTGTAAGGGTTATCGTTGGTCCAAACGACAAGTATTGGACAGTATCTCTTCTCCTTTACAACATGCTTGAGAAAGAGTTTATAAACGGATGGTTCACAAGATGGGCTGCTGCTGCAGTTATTGTATCAATACCTATCTCAATACTTTTCATCATCATGCAGAGATTCTACGTGGATGGACTTACAGGAGCTGTCAAAGGCTAATTTGGTTTTATTTAGGCCGCTGCACTTTTGTGCGGCGGCTTTTGGTTTATATTGATGGCAAATTTTGGAGTGTGTGGCAAACTTAGCACTTTCAGGTTGTGTGGTGCCGGCATGGCACACAGTATATTCCTCAGAAAAATATGAAGTCAGCCACGGGCTTTCTTCGCTGCTTGGATTTGGAGATATGAGGTGTGTGGCTTGTTTGTGGGGGCATGGCACCCCGTGGCAGTTCATATTTTTTTTCGGAACACACTGTGTACCCTCCGGCCGGAGGGTACCGTGTGCTAAGTTTGTTGCTACCTTGTGAAAGATGTGAGAATGTGTGTAGTGATTTTGTAGATACAAATTTGCTCAGAATTTAGTTAAGAAAAGGAGTGCGTATGATTAATAATAAAATAGGCGGCCGCAATATGGTCGGCAGGGCTGTGAATAGATTGGCGGGCAGGTTGACTGCTGTGGCATTGACGGCAGCTATGGCGGTGTCGATGCTTGCGGGATGTGCTGCGGGTGGAAAGAATACCGAGACGGCAGCAAAGAAGGAGTACAAGCCTTCTGCTATGGAGCAGATGAATGCGAAAAATGATCCTAATGTGATTCAGGACAATTACAGGACCTGCTATGAGGTTTTCGTATACAGCTTTTTTGACAGTGACGGTGACGGCATTGGGGATTTAAAGGGACTTACAGAGAAGCTTGACTATATCGAGGGACTTGGCTGCAATGAAATCTGGATGATGCCTATTATGCCTTCTCCTTCATACCACAAGTATGATATTACGGATTATATGAATATTGACAAGCAGTATGGTACTTTGGATGATTTTGATGCGCTTATTACGGAGTGTCACAAGCGAAACATCAATGTGATTATTGACTTTGTAATAAATCACACATCTAACGAGCATCCGTGGTTTAAGGCGGCTGCTGATTATATCAAGTCGCTTCCTGATGGGGCAGAGCCGGATTCTTCGGAATGTCCTTATGTTGATTACTATAATTTTAGCAAAACCAATGCCGGAGGCTACAACCAGCTGCCGGGCACGAATTGGTATTACGAGTCACAGTTTGTAGACAGCATGCCTGACCTTAACCTGCAGAGCGAAGCTGTAAGAGGGGAGATTGACAAGATTACATCCTTCTGGCTTGACCGCGGCGTGGATGGCTTCAGACTGGATGCTGTGCTTTATTACAATAATAATAACCAGACTGAGACTATAGATGACCTCACCTGGCTTGTAAACAATGTGAAGAGCAAAAAGGCCGATGCTTATATGGTTGGTGAGGGCTGGACTACATACAGAGAGTATGCGAAGTACTATAAGAGTGGAATTGACAGTATGTTCAACTTTGATTTTTCACAGCAGGATGGATATATTGGAAAGGTGTTAAACGGTACAGCAAATCATGGTGCCAGCACATACGGCAATGCTTTGGTTGATGTGGAAAATGAGATAAAGAAGTATACAGACTCATACATTGATGCACCTTTTTATACAAATCATGATATGGGACGCAGCGCAGGATACTACAACGGAGATAATGCCGAGGAGAAAACCAAGATGGCGCAGGCCATGAATCTCCTTATGCCCGGAAATGCTTTTCTGTATTATGGAGAGGAAATCGGCATGAGAGGCACAGCCAATGATGAGACGAAGCGTCTTGCCATGAGATGGAGCGGGGATTCAAAAGCTAAGGGAATGTGTGTGGGACCTCAGAATGCAGAAGAAACCGAGCAGACATATGATACCCTGGATAAACAGATGGAGGATCCATACTCTATTTACAACTTTGTGAAGCAGACAATATCAATAAGAAATGCTTTCCCGGAGATAGCACGAGGTACAAATACCTTTGAAAAGGATCTGTCAAATGATAATGTATGTATATTTACAAGAGAGTGCAATGGTGAGAAAGCAGTGCTTATATTTAATCCATCAAAGGATGAAGCAAGTGTGGATGTGTCATCGCTTGGAGTAAATGATGCTGTTGCAATGCTTCAGACTACAAAGAAAGCCCCGTCGTATAAGGATGGAGCGGCAAAGCTGCCGGCGTATTCGGTGCTTGTTTTGAAGTAAAAAATATTTGATGGGAATAAAAATTTAATAGTTTAAAGGAATTTGAAGAAGAAATATGAAAAACCGCCCGACTGGGCGGTTTTTCAGCTATACCATTTCATGAAGCATATCTACAATCACTTCTCTGCAATGAGCTCCGAGATGCTTTTGTTCCTCTTTACTGAGTGCTGCCGGATCAATAGGAGTGCCGTATTGGATAACCACATGCCTCTTTTTGACCCATGGAAGGTGATCCTCGAATATTTCATTTGTTCCCATGATTGCCATTGGCACTATCTTGCATTTGCTCTTTGTGGCAATCTTGAAAGTACCTTCTTTGAAAGACTGTACCTCTGTCAGGTCATCTTTGTTTTTGCAGCGTGTGCCCTCAGGAAATACACATATGCTGATGCCGGATTTGACCTGATCTATGGCTGCAAGCACGACCTTTAGTCCCTGCTTGATGTCATCGCGGTCCAAAAACAGGCAGTGTAGGCGCTTCATCCAGAGACCCAACACCGGTATTTTTGCGATACTCTGCTTTGAGATGTAGCCGGTCAGATGTGGACATCTGGAGTAGGTGATTATGATGTCAAAGAAACTACGGTGATTTCCTATATATAGTACAGCCTCGTCCTTTGGCACATTTTCCTCCCCTATAAATTCAATGTCTGCTCCGCTTAGGAATATGATGACACGGAAAGCCCACTGTACCAGGCGAAGCTGTGCCATATCGGCCCATGCCGGGGCAAATTTGTGTATTATCCACATGGCTCCGAGCACCGGAAGACCGAGCAGCAGATAGAAAAATACGAATATTACGATTAAAACTGAACGCATATTTGACCTCTCTTTTTCATACTCTATATAAATTGTAGTTCAATATTTGATATTATATCATATCATAAGCGATATGATAAGAAAGAGAGGAAAAAATGTCAGAAAAATTGAGAAAAATTCTGGTGGTGGCTGCAGGTGTGCTTGTTATATTGGAAACGACAGTGATTTCGGGCTGTCGCGCAAATATTTCAGGCACGGAGAGTGACAGGATGGTTGAGTACACGGTGATTTGCGGGGATGAAATCCCGGAGGAGTTTAAAAAGCAGATAAATGAAAACAAGGCAAAGGCGATGAAGCTGACGTACAAGGATGATGAATATTTATACATAGCGGAAGGCTTTGGCACAAAGGAGACAGGTGGCTACAGTATTACGGTTAACCAGTTTTATGTTAAGGATAAGGCAATGTATTTTGATACGCGTCTGATAGCCCCGGATAAGGGCGAGAAGGTCAGCAATCAGGCGAGTTATCCGTATATAGTAATAAAGACGGAATTGAGTGAAATGCCTGTTGTGTTTGAGTGAAAATTTCGTAAATTGTGTTAAAAGTTGCGAAAAAACTGACAATCAGTACTAATGCCCTATTGCTATCACTGCGATACTTTGCTATAGTAAAGTTACTAGATATTGTGGTGACATATTTATATATTCAAATATATTGATTGATATAATTGTTGATTAATTTGCCCTGTTTTATATTTATACAGAGATTGATTTCATATATATGACACCGTCGTTACAATACTGGTTACCATGAGGACTATAGTTATGTGCCAGTGGGCATACCCACAATAAGGAGGCTTAAAATGGAACAGACAGAAATTAGAAAAGTCAGAGCATCAATTCACCAGCAGTGTGGCAACAGGGTAAAAATCCAGCAGGATCTCGGCCGCAACAAGGTTGACATCCAGGAGGGGGTTATTCAGCAGGCATACCCAAGTGTGTTTACGGTTCTGATAGATGATGAGTTTGAGCAGAATCCGCCACAGCTCTTATCTTTCACCTACACTGATGTGATTACAAAAGATATAAGGATGCAGCTTTGCTAGTATCATGAAGTAAAGATGTTACATCTTTATTATAATGATCATGAATTTAAATATTTGCATCTGCATAAAGTTACTCCATCTTGAATATGTATTTTATATACATATTTGAAGTGGGGTATTTTTTATGGAATTAATTACACAAAAAATCAGACAATGCATAGAAAAGGTAAAGGATATGTCGCAGGTTGGCTTCGACAGGGATTATGTCATAAAGGACAACAAGCCTGATGTTTCCAAAGTGGTTTGCCAGAACGGGCAGGTAAAGATTGACGAGATAAAAGCGTCAGGCGAGAATATCTGGTTAAGTGGAAGCATTGAATTTGAAGTGCTGTATACGAGAGAGGAAGTTTTTGAAGGCGATGAGCCGGAGGAAAATATCGGCGGAAACAGGGTGGAGCATATAAAGGATGCAATACCGTTTCAGGAGAAGCTTGTTCTTCAAGGAGTCTGCGAGAAGGATACGGTTCGTGTGTATACCGGGCTTGATGAGCTTACGGTTGGGGTTATCAATTCGCGAAAGCTCTCGGTCAGAGGCATTATAAGCGTGGAGCTTTATGGAGAGAGGGAAGAAAATCTTGAGGTTGCACAAAGGATTGATGACAAGGATGTGGAGCAGCTTATGGGGCAGATGAAGGTGCTTAAGCTTGACAGTGTTGTAAGGGATATTGTCAGAATTAAAAATGTCGTCACCTTGCCAAAGACCAAGCCGAATATATGCAAGCTCATATCAAGTCTTGTTGATATGAGAAATCTGGAGTATACATACGAGCGTGACCATATCACACTGACAGGCGAGTGCCATGCGTGTATAGTGTATCTGAGTGAAGAACAGGAAATTTGCTGCTTTGAGGTGCAGGAGGGGTTTTCAAATGAAATACGCTGCGAGGGTGATAATGCCGGAAATATTGCCTGGCTTCGCACACAGCCTGCCATGCATCAGGTTGAGGCGGAAAATGATTATGACGGAGAGCTCAGGCAGCTTTCGATTGAGGCAGCGCTTGCGGTGGATGGAAAGGTCTGGAGTGAGGAAACAGTAGAGGTGCTCAATGACATGTACAGCGTATCATGTCCGGTAAAACCTGTGTTTGAAAAGATGAAGGTATGCAGCCTTCTTATGAAAAATGACACAAAATGCCGTATTTTGGAGCAGTTGTACAGAGAAAACAGCAAAAAGAGAATTTTAAGAATCTGCGGTACAAAGACGCAGGCCGCTATTGCACAGATAAAAAATGCAGACACAGGAATTATTGTGTCAGGTGTATTGCAGGTGAACTGTGTGAATATTGTGGAGGATGATGGCTGTCCGATAGAGATGCATACAGACTCTGTGCCGTTTGAACAGTTTGTTGAGATACCCGGCATGGATGCCCACACCTGCTGCGAGGTAAATCTACAGGTAGACCAGGTGCAGGTCAATCTACTCGACAACAGCGAATATGAAATTAAGGGTGTTGTCAGCATAAACGCTATTGCCCTGCAGCAGGATGAAGTGTCAGTCATAACATCGGTGGAGCAGGAAAAAATAGCGTCTGATACTGAAGAGGAAGCAGCTCTGGTTGGCTATATAGTGCAGAAGGATGATAAAATGTGGGACATTGCAAAAAGATACCGCACCACTGTTGAAAACATAATGGAAATAAATGCTCTGACATCAGATAGCATTAAACCTGATGATAGACTTATAATAGCGCGCATGTGAATCATAAATTAGGGGCAAAATACCTTTTGATCCTCATATCCTTATATAAAATGTGGAAAATTCTGTAAATTTACAAAAAGATGTGGAAAAAAGATTCATTTTGTGCAATAATATATCCGAATGTATATTGAACGTAAATTGTGGAAGGAAAGGTCAATCTGACCGTCGTATTACAGGAGGAATAAAATGAATCAGAAATGGACACGTGCTATATGTACTGTGTTAACATCGGCACTCGTTTTTACAGGACCGGCAGTAGAGGGCACTACATTTAGCGGATACATAAACAGTGGACTTGAGAAGGTATATGCCAAGACACAGAAGCAGAAGGATGCAGAGAAGAAGAAGTCACAGGCTGAGCAGGATCTCAAGGATAAGAAGAATGAGATTAATGGTCTAAAGGATCAGCAGCAGACTACTGCTGATGATATAAAGAATAAATCCGCAAAGCTTGATGAGATTCTTGCAGCACAAAAGAAGCTTCAGAAAGATATCACAAATAAACAGGCAGAGATAGAGCAGAATCAGAAGGATCTTGCAGCAGCCCAGGAAAAGCAGCAGGAGCAGTATGACGCCATGAAGAAGCGTATACAGTTCATGTATGAAAACAGCGCTGAGGACAATATCTGGACAGCAATTATTGAGTCAAATGGTATCACAGATATGCTCAATCGTATAGAGTACGTGTCAGATGTATATGATTCGGATCGTGCTCTTATGGATTCTTATCAGGCAGCAGTTGAGCAGGTGAAGGAGATTGGTACTAAGCTTGACAAAGACATGAATGAGCTCACAGCCATGCAGGATGACTATGAGAAGCAGCAGGCAGATGTCGAGGCGGCTATAGTAGCTCTTGAAAATCAGAAGGAGCAGTATGCAAGCCAGATAGCTCAGGCACAGCAGCAGGCAGATAATTATCAGAATATCATTACGGCACAGGGCAAAATCATTCAGGAGCAGGAAGCAGCGGCAGCAGCTGCAGCCGCAGCCGCTGCCAGAGCGAACAGCTCATCAAGCAGTCCAAGCTATGATGGTGGTGGAGCCGGTAAGGGCGGAAGTATTGCCAGTGACTATGCAGCAGGCGGTGGAAAGAACCCGGGTGCTTCAACAGGAGTTTCAGGAAGCTCTGTAGTATCATACGCTATGCAGTTTGTGGGCAATCCATATGTATGGGGTGGAAACAGTCTTACAAACGGTGTAGACTGTTCAGGCTTTGTACATGAGGTATATGCACATTTTGGTATCAGCACACCGAGATATTCACAGGCATTTAAGTCTGTGGGACAGGCCGTATCCTTCGATAATATACAGCCGGGAGACGTAGTGGTATATCCGGGACATGTAGCTATATATGCAGGTGGTGGTGTTATAGTGGAGGCACAGTCCACAAAGGCAGGAATCACAGCAAACAGAAGCGTACAGTGTCATACAATACTTGCTATACGACGTCTTGTATAGGATGGTTAGGAGCCGATAAGTATATTTATTATACTTACCGGCTCTTTTTTTATCACAAAGAGCTGAATGGTTACCAATAAAGTAAGGGCGTAAGATGCGGACATGCCACGACCCAATGTTAGTAACCGGCAACAAACTCATTGTAATAAATAATAGCAATTTCCACCCATAAGGTGTATTATAGAGATAGACGGCACCAATTCGCACAAAACGAACTAGCAAGCCTGTAAATAAAGTAAGAAAAGCAGGAGGAACAAGCCATGCAGATGGAACAATTACAAAAAGACATGATTGCAGCAATGAAAGCAAGAGACAAGGTAAGAAAGGATGCTATATCCTCACTTGTATCGGCAGCCAAAAAGGCGGCAATAGATGAGGGCTGCAGAGACAATATACCGGAGGAGCTTGTCAACAAGGTCATTCTTAAGGAAATGAAGTCTGTGAAGGAGCAGATTGACACATGCCCTGCCACAAGAACAGATCTGCTTGATGAGTACAATACCAGATATGCAATCTTTGAGGAGTACGCTCCTGCAATGATGTCGGCAGAAGAGGTAGAAAAGGAGCTCACAGAGCAGTTTTCGGATGTAATCGCAACAGGAAACAAAGGGCAGATAATGAAGGCAGTCATGCCGCATTTCAAGGGCAAGGCTGACGGAAAGGTCATAAATCAGGTGGTTGCAAAGCTTTGCGCAAAATAAGAAAACACATCATAACAATTATACTTGCAGTGCTGGCTGTCATGGCCGGCGTGTAGGCATATATATGCAGGGCTTGACAATGCCGATATAACGGATTATGATTTCTCGGGAGGCAGATATAAGAAGCTGCTGGAGAAAAATAACTATAAAATAAAAGAAAAAGTGTGGAAAAGAGTCGATATGGGAAACGTTACTCTTGATCACTAGAAAGAAGATTTTATGTCAACAAAAATTGGAAGAAATGACCCTTGCTGGTGTGGCAGCGGAAAGAAATATAAGACCTGTCATGCGGCATTTGATATGAAGCTTGAAAAGCTTGCTGAGGCACATCATAAGATACCGAGCCATTCAATCATCAAGACACCTGACCAGATAGCGGGAATCAAGGAGAGCGCCAAGATAAATGTCGCAGTGCTCGACTACATAGGAGAGCATATCCACGAGGGAATGAACACAGCAGAGATTGATAAAATAGTCTATGATATGACCACCAGCATGGGCGGCATCCCTGCACCGCTCAACTATGAGGGTTATCCTTACAGCGTATGTACATCAGTAAATGAGCAGGTTTGTCACGGATTTCCTTCAAAGGACGTCATCTTAAAGGATGGTGACATCATAAATGTAGACTGTTCTACAATTTTAAACGGATATTTTTCGGATTCATCAAGAATGTACTGTATCGGAAATGTAAGCCCTGAGAAGAAAAAGCTCGTTGAAGTCACAAAGGAGTGTGTGGAGCTTGGACTCAAAGAGGTAAAGCCGTGGGGCTTCCTCGGAGATATGGGACAGGCGGTGCACGACCATGCATTTGCAAACGGTTACACAGTAGTGCGTGAAATCGGTGGACACGGAGTGGGACTTGAATTTCACGAGGATCCGTGGGTAGGCTACAACACCAAGCGCGGCACCGACATGGTCATGGCACCCGGCATGATATTTACCATCGAGCCAATGGTCAACATGGGCAAGGCCGATATCTACGTAGATGACAAGAACAACTGGGAAGTATACACCGACGACGGACTTCCATCAGCCCAGTGGGAAATCATGGTACTTGTCACAGAGGATGGCCATGAGGTGCTGAGCTGGTAAACCGGTAAGTATTACGAGAGTGCTATTATTAGCAGACATTATTTCATAGGTGACAACATTATAAAGGGCGTGTGAAAAACGAAGTTTTTTCACACGCCCTTTTGTATAATCCCATACAGAATCTAGTAAGTGAAGCGTTAGCTTCGGGAGAGCATTTTTGCATCCACGGACATGGCTTATAAAATCATCGTTAATTGCTTCGCATAAATAACCTAAAATTACCGGAGAGTATGCAGTGTGTTCCGAAGAAAAATATAAACTGCCACGGCGTTCCATAAAATGTGGATATGATAATTCATAGCAAACTATCAATAAACTATCCGCAAATGATGCCGTGGCTGATTTTATATTTTTCTGAGGAATATACTGCATGCTAGGCCGGTCCTCACAGCCTGAATATGCGAAGCCCCATAAACGAAGCCCCATAAGCGATATCCTATGATGCGTCCCTACAGATTTGTATTCACCCCATTTATGGTCGCATTCTCATTCTCCCTCATAGGAATGACGAGACACTTCTCCCCATTGATGACCTGTGCATGAATCTGTGAAGCCTTCTCCGGCTTTACATGAAGCACCACATCATAGGTCTTAATTTGGGCAGTGTAATTATCAATCTCTTCCTGCTTCTCAAGAAGCTGTGAAGTGCGCTCTTCAATCTGATTATTTTTCTCCTGGATAACAGAATCCTTCTCTTCAAGCTGTGCATTTTTTTCATTGAGCTCTAGAGTTAAATCGCCGACCTGGCTCTCAAGAGCAAGCTTTTCCACGCGGATTTCATTAGCTGCAAGAGCCTTTGAATCAATGACATTGGCTGCGATAGGCGGCTTGTCACCGAAGGCCTCATTGACGGATTTTTCAATGCGTGAAATCTTTTCCTCAGAGACATGGCAGTCACTCAGCACCTTGTTCATAGCCTCGCTGTCGAGAATGAACGGATCATCGTCATCATCGTGAGTCTCAGCGTAGTCATCGGCCATCTCTGACAGATTCTGCTGGATATCAAGCAGCTTGTCATCCGTGCTCTCGTCCTCAGCACCTAGCACGTTTCTGACGATTGAATGAAAAGCCATCTTCTGCTCAGTAGCTGTGCGCTCCACACCGCAGCCGAGGCCGTTTGTCATAAACTCAGAGTGAGGCTCCTTGGTATTTTTCGTATAGAAAAGAGTGGAGTGTATGTCAGTGCTTCTATCGTTGAAGGCAGGGAATAAAAAGCCTGTCTCAGGAGCGCCGACTACCCAGTCCCTTATGCGGGCTCCGATACGCTGCTCCTTTTCCAGATAGCCAAGGCCCGGCTTTGAAAGTGTGACAGGGCAGATGGCGCAGAGCATGTATTTGTACACCTCCTCGGACTCATCCACGTTGATGTTGTCCTTTGTACGTGTCATGACATCGTAGCTGTCGAGATACAAAAGAATCAAGTAGTTTCCGGCCTCATCGTAGGTGTCGATGACCAGATCATAGTATGTATCGAGCAGAGTCTCATCATTAAGCTCGCTGTCGCGAAGCGCCATGAGAATCTGCTGTCGGCCTCCGACCTCTTCCTCCTCAAGCGGAAACTGCAGATTGAGCAGGTTGTTTCCGAGAGTGCCGGAAAGCACCTTGTTTGAAATCTCCAGATATTTGTAGTATTCATCCTCCTCCAGAGTGAGAAATTTGCCACCGAATTTGCAGACCTTTTCATGGTTGCAGTCCACGTAGCAGCCGACCAGACGACTGAAGGTTGCCTGGTCTTTTTTTAATCTTCGTTTTAGTTCCAATACTTCTTTTTTGTTCATATTATCCTCGCATTATTTTCATGCCATTCAAAAATTTTCGTAATCACATTATATGTATGGAATAAATATTTGTCAATTGAGCGGCGCCTTTTATGTCCCGCTGTCAATCAAGAAAAAAGATGACAGACCAACCACAAAATGCTATAATTTAGGAAATCAACGGATTATGATATAAAGGCTGACACAGAGACATCCACAGGTGTCTCTGTTCTTGGATTGAGGCATAAATGGAGCAGAAAATGACAAACAATCACATTACAATAGGAATTCTCGCACATGTAGATGCGGGAAAGACAACCCTGTCTGAGGCAATGCTCTACAGCACCGGGCAGATTCGCTCACTCGGGCGCGTGGATCATCAGGACGCATATTTGGACAACGATGCGCAGGAGCGTGAGCGTGGAATAACCATTTTTTCAAAGCAGGCAAGGCTTGATATTTCGCGTGATACAGATGCGGCAGATACAGCAGATGTAGCACGCACAGCAGGTACAGCACGTATGGCAGATACAGCTCGTACATGGCATGTAGTCATGCTTGATACACCGGGGCATGTGGATTTTTCGGCAGAGATGGAGCGTACCCTTCAGGTACTCGACTATGCAATACTTGTAATCAGCGCAACTGATGGAGTGCAGGGGCACACGCGCACACTGTGGAGACTTTTAAAGCACTATAACGTGCCGACATTTATTTTTGTAAACAAGATGGATATGCAGGGCACGGATGCGGAGAAAGTGCAGGCAGAGCTAAGGAGTGAGCTGAGCGATGGCTGCGTTGACTTTTCTTCACATGATTTATTTGATGAGCTTGCCATGTGCAGTGAGCCTCTTTTAGATGAATTTATGGAATCGGGAGAGCTTGCGGATGCACATATTGCGCAGGCGGTGGCTCAAAGGGAGGTGTTCCCCTGCTTTTACGGCTCGGCACTTAAGCTTGACAGAGTGGATACGCTGATTCAGGGACTTTCGCGGTTTATGTGTGAAAGAAATTACCCTGACGATTTTTCTGCCCGCGTATACAAGATAGGCAGGGATGACAGAGGCAGCAGGCTGACATTTTTAAAGGTTACCGGAGGCTGTCTTAGGGTCAGGGACAAAATAGAGTACAAAGCGCATGGCGGTGACGAGGCGAAAGGCCTTCTGATTGAGAAAATCGATCAGATAAGAAAGTATTCCGGCGAAAAATATGAGATAGCTGATGTGGCAGAGGCGAGGGAGATAGTTGCTGTCACAGGTCTTAGCTCGACATTTCCGGGGCAGGGGCTCGGGGTTGAGCAGCAGTCCAATATGCCAATCCTTGAACCGGTACTAAACTATAGGATGATTCTGCCGGATGATGTAAATCCGGCGGCATTTATGGAAAAGCTAAAGCAGCTTGAGGAGGAAGACCCACAGCTTTACATAGTGTGGGTGGAGGAGTTTAAGGAAATCCATGTGCAGCTCATGGGACAGGTGCAGATGGAGGTGCTTGTGCGTCTCATAAAGGACAGGTTTGGTGTTGTTGTCACGTTTGGACCGGGAAGCATTGTATATAAGGAAACGATAGCAAGGGCTGTCGAGGGAGTAGGACACTTTGAGCCGTTGCGCCACTATGCAGAGGTGCATCTGCTTTTGTCGCCGGCGGAGCGTGGCAGCGGAATCACAGTCACATCCACCTGTAGTGAGGATGTGCTCGACAAAAACTGGCAGCGCCTCATAGCCACACACGTTGAGGAAAAGGAGCACAGGGGTGTACTCACAGGCTCAGCGCTTACCGATGTGAAGGTCACTATTCTTACAGGAAGAGCACATGTAAAGCACACGGAGGGAGGCGATTTCCGCCAGGCTACATACAGAGCAATCCGCCAGGGGCTTAAATCCACAGAGAGCGTGCTGCTTGAGCCATACTACAGCTTTATCCTACAGGTGCCGATGGAGTATGTCGGCCGCGCAATGACAGATCTGGAGCAGAGATTTGCAAGAGCCGAGAGCCCGCAGTTTGCCACAATTGCTGCGAGGGAGATGGCAACAATTACAGGAAAGGCACCGGTTGCGACAATGCAGGATTATGTGAGTCTGGTGCATGCGTATACAAAGGGGCTCGGGCACCTGACACTGGAGCTGTGGGGTTATGATGAGTGTCACAATCCTGCGGAGGTGATTGCGCAGATGCACTATGACAGCGAGGAGGATTTCCGCAATCCGACAGGCTCGGTATTTTGTGCGCACGGCTCAGGCTACGTGGTGCCGTGGGATGAGGTCCCGGAGCATATGCACCTGCCGTATGTCTACCACGGAGATGAGTCTGAGGAGGCACTTGCAGCGAGTGCCCGCACGCAGAATGCATTTTCAGCGGAGGATGCGCAGGCGCTTGCCGGAAACCGCCGCAGGACGAGCTTTGAGAAAGCTGTTTCAGGTATGTCATCGGTGGAGCTTGATGCGCAGCTTGCAGATGTTTATGCCAGGGAGTTTGGCATGGGCAAAAACGATATCGCAGAGGATCAGAGGCGCAAATGGTCAGGTAAAAAGAAAAATGAGTATGAAGGCCTAAGTGGTAAACCGCGCACCGTAAAGCATGATAAGCACGGCAATCCGATTTATCCGAAGAAATCCCCGGGGGAAGAGTACCTGATAGTTGATGGATATAATATAATATTTGCATGGGAGGATTTAAAGGAGCTTTCACGCATAAACATTGATTCGGCGAGAGATGCGCTGAAGGATGTTTTATCGGATTACCAGGGCTATAAGGGCTGTCATCTGCTGCTGGTGTTTGATGCGTACAAGGTGAAGGGCAATGCCGGAAAGAGAGAGACCTTCCACAATATAGAGGTTGTGTATACAAAGCAGGACGAGACAGCCGATGCATTTATCGAAAAGACTGTGTTTGGCATACGTGACAGGTACAAGGTAACAGTGGCAACCTCGGACGGACTGGAGCAGCAGACGGTCATGAGCCTGGGGGCACTGCGAATGTCAGCCCGCGAGCTTAAGGAGCATATTGAGATGACGAAGCGTGCCGGGATGGAGGCATTCATATCAGGATAAACGGTCACGAATGGTAACAATATGTGTATAAAGAGATGGTTATAAAGACATTTGTATGTCATAAGCAGAGATAAGGAGACAAGAAAATGGTAGTAAACGAAAGCATGTACCAGCTCGGAAGCGTGCGCTCAGCAATCAGGGAGCTTTTCGAGTATGGTAAAAAAAGAGCAGCAATTGTAGGTAAGGAAAATGTATATGATTTCTCAATAGGAAACCCGAGCATACCGGCTCCGCAGATAGTAAACGACACAATAAATGAGCTTGTGACAGATTATGATTCTGTTGCGCTGCACGGCTATACCTCAGCACAGGGAGACGTGGAAACGAGAGCGACAATAGCTGAATTTTTGAACAACACACACGGCACACATTTTAATGCGGACAACCTTTACATGACAATGGGAGCAGCTGCATCGCTGTCAATCTGCTTTCGTGCGTTGACAAGTGACGCATATGATGAGTTTATTACCATAGCGCCATATTTCCCGGAGTACAAGGTATTTGTGAATGCAGCAGGAGCAAGGCTTGTAGAGGTGCCTGCAGACACAGAGCATTTTCAGATAGATTTTGAGGCTCTTGAGGAGAGAATCAATGCGCACACCAGAGGTGTCATAATCAATTCACCAAACAACCCATCCGGCACAGTCTATTCTGAGGAGACCATCAAAAAGCTCTCAGACCTCCTTGAGAAAAAGTCTAAGGAGATAGGAAGACCGATATTCATCATCGCAGATGAGCCGTACAGGGAGATAGTCTACGACGGAATCAAGGTACCGTTTGTGACCAAATATTACGACAACACACTGGTATGCTACTCATACAGCAAGTCACTTTCGCTGCCGGGAGAGAGAATAGGATACGTCCTCGTGCCTGATGAGGTGTACGATAAGGCAGAGCTGTATGCAGCAGTCTGTGGTGCTGGAAGAGCACTCGGTTACGTGTGTGCACCAAGCCTGTTCCAGAAGATGATAGTAAAATGCCAGGGGGCAACCGGTGATATCAATGCCTACAAAGAAAACAGAGACCTTCTGTACGAGGGACTCACAAGGATAGGCTATCACTGCTTCAAGCCGGACGGAGCCTTTTATATGTTTGTAAAGGCACTCGAGGATGACAGCAATGCATTCTGCGAGAAGGCAAAGGAGGAGGATGTGCTCATAGTAGCAGCAGACGGCTTCGGCTGTCCGGGCTGGGTGAGAATATCATACTGTGTGGATAGGGAAATGATAAAGCGCTCCATGCCTGCGTTTGAAAAGATATACAAAAAATATAATAAATAATAGTTGATTATAACGAATAAAAAATGCACAAATCCCGAAAATTGTCTAAAATTGTACAGCTTTCGGCATTTTCAATGTATACTTTTTACAAAATCCGTGGAAAAGGGCTCCGTGTGACCGTTGTGTGACCAAAGAGGTGTATAATCTTATTCAAGAGGAAAACGTATAAATAAAATATGAGGATAAGAACGCGTGCTTTGAGATAAGGAGCCGGAATATAATAGATTATCACAGAGCATACATAGGGACGAAAATGGAATTAAAGCCAGAAGCATTTAAAGGGATAATGTTCAAGGTAAAGAGATCGGAAAAAATTTTAAAAAAATTTAAAAAAGTACTTGCATTATTCGTTTGACCATGATATTATAATACACGGTTCGTTGGTCAAGCGGTTAAGACGCCGCCCTCTCACGGCGGAAACACGGGTTCGATTCCCGTACGGACTGCTAAGTATTTAAAGTCGGTACATTCATGGAAACATGATGTACCGGCTTTTTTCGTTGTATATATTCATATGAGGCAGAGCTATTTATGAGCAGCTGCAGCTACTGCATGCTTTTATTATAAAAGTATGGTATAACATGAAAATTTCTCAATAAGGAAATCTGCCCTTGCAATATACCCTACCTGGGTATATAATGCTCTTAAAGAGAAATACCCATAAGGGGTATGGTTAGACATGTGAAACAAATGCATAATGCGGAATAAAGAACAAATGGAGGTACCCATGACAGAAAAAGAAACCAAATGCTGTTGCTGCAACCGCAAAAAAGAGCGGTCAGAGCAGGAATATAAGGATCTCATCAACAGACTTAGCCGTATAGAGGGGCAGATCCGTGGAATCAAGCGTATGCTGGATGAGGATTGCTACTGCCCTGACATCATCACACAGGTGGCGGCCGCAAATGCCGCGCTCAACAGCTTCAATAAAGTCCTTTTGGCCAATCATATAAAGACGTGTGTGGCAGATGACATAAGAGCCGGCAAGGATGAGACAATAGATGAGCTTTTGAACACACTGCAGAAGCTTATGAAGTAGTATTATAAGAAGGCGGGTATAAAAATGAGTACAATAATCACAATATTAATAATAGCAATAATTGCCGCTCTGGTGATTGTGGGCTTAAAGGAGACTATTAAGCATTCAAAGGGCGAGGGCGCCTGCTGTGGCGGTGGAGCCATGAAGGAGGACGAGGAAGCCACAGTACAACTTACAGGAGAGATAGTCACGAGAGCAGATGTGCACATAGACGGAATGCACTGCATGAACTGCAAGAACTCAGTCACACGCTCGCTTCAGAAGATGAGCGGAGTATCGGCAGATGTGGATTTAAAGCATGGAGTGGCACATGTTGAGGCAACCAGAGAGCTAAGCGATGAGGAAATAACATTTGCCATCGAAAGACTGGATTTCAAGGTGACAGGAATTGAGAGATTTTAGAAAAGGCTTCTGAATAGTTAGATTAGAATAGTAGAAAGAAGGAAATACAGACAGTATGAAGCAATATACAGTTACAGGAATGAGCTGTGCGGCATGCTCTGCCAGAGTGGAAAAGGCGGTCTCTAAGGTTGATGGTGTGACGAGCTGCTCTGTCAGTCTTTTGACCAACTCGATGGGAGTCGAGGGAAGCGCGACAGATGCGCAGATAGTGGAGGCAGTAGAGCAGGCGGGCTATGGAGCGAGTCCCAAAGGCACAGCAACAGAATCAGAAAATGACAAAGCGAATAACAGCTTAGAGCAGCTAAAGGCAGCGCAGGATGCGCTTGTAGACAGGGAGACACCGAAGCTTGTAAACAGGCTTATAGCATCGCTCATATTCTTAGTTGTTCTCATGTATTTTTCCATGGGACATATGATGTGGGGCTGGCCGTTGCCTGAGTTTTTCAATGGAAACCATGTGGCTATGGGGCTTTTGCAGCTTCTGCTTACAGTGGCGGTAATGGTCATAAACCAGAAGTTTTTTATCAGTGGCTTTAAGGGCTTGATTCACGGCGCTCCCAACATGGATACGCTTGTTGCGCTTGGCTCTGCGGCATCGTTTGGATACAGCGTGTATGCACTTTTTGCCATGACAGCTGCGCAGGTGAATGGCGATATGGATGCGGTCATGTCATATATGCATGAGTTTTATTTTGAATCCGCAGCCATGATTTTGGCACTGATTACTGTCGGAAAAATGCTTGAAGCGCACTCAAAGGGCAAAACAACAGACGCTTTAAAGAGCCTGATGCAGCTTGCCCCAAAGACAGCAACCGTTGTAAGGGATGGCGTGGAGCAGGAAATCTCTGTGGATGCAGTGAAAAAGGGCGATATTTTCGTGGTCAGACCGGGGGAAAATATCCCTGTGGACGGTGAAATAATAGATGGAACAACCGCTGTCAACGAATCGGCACTCACAGGAGAGAGCATTCCTGTGGATAAGCAGCCGAAAGATGCAGTAAGCGCTGCCACAGTGAACCAGTCAGGCTTTATAAAATGCCGCGCAACCAGAGTAGGCGAAGACACCACACTTTCACAGATTATACAGATGGTTTCTGATGCCGCAGCGACAAAGGCACCTATTGCAAAAATCGCTGACAGGGTATCGGGTGTATTTGTGCCGGCGGTTATTACAATTGCAATCATTACAATAATAGCATGGCTTATAGCTGGTGAGACCGTGGGCTTTGCGCTTGCCAGAGGCATTTCGGTGCTCGTGATAAGCTGTCCGTGTGCACTTGGACTGGCAACTCCTGTCGCGATAATGGTAGGAAATGGCAAGGGCGCAAAGAGCGGTATACTCTTCAAGACAGCGGCAAGCCTTGAGGCAACAGGCCGAACACAGATTGTGGCTCTTGATAAGACAGGCACCATAACAAGCGGTGAGCCGAAGGTGACGGATATCGTGCCGGATGAGACATTTTTTGAGGAAATCGGCAAGCATGCCGGTGAGTGTCAGCGTAAAGCAGACGATTTAAAACCGTACTCATCAACAGATAAAGCACTGTGGTCAAGGAAGCTTCTTGCAATAGCCGCATCAGTCGAGGCCAAGAGCGAGCATCCGCTTGCAAAAGCCATTATGGAGCGCGCTAAAACGGATGAAATCGCTGTCGCAGAGGTGACGGATTTTAGCGCTGTTGTAGGAAATGGTCTGACTGCAATACTTGCAGGCAAAATGATAAAAGCAGGAAATCTTGCTTTTGTAAGCAAATTTGTAAAAGTGTCAGATGATATGCGTGCGAAAGCTGTCGAATTTTCAAAGGAAGGAAAAACTCCTCTGTTCTTTGCCGCAGATGACAGGCTTTGCGGTATCATAGCCGTTGCAGATACAATAAAGGAGGACAGTCCGGAAGCTGTCAGACAGCTTAAAAATATGGGTATCAGAGTTGTTATGCTCACCGGTGACAACGAGCAGACTGCCAATGCCATTGGAAAGCAGGCGGGAGTGGACGAAGTCATCGCAGGTGTGCTTCCGGATGGTAAGGAGGCTGTCATAAGGAAGCTAAAAAAACAGGGCAGGGTAGCCATGGTTGGTGACGGAATCAATGATGCACCGGCGCTCACACGTGCGGATATGGGAATTGCAATCGGCGCGGGAAGTGATGTGGCAATAGATGCAGCGGATGTTGTCCTGATGAAGAGCCGCCTGATAGATGTACCGGCAGCAGTGCGGTTAAGCCGTGCTACATTGACAAATATACACGAAAATCTGTTCTGGGCATTTTTCTATAATGTAATAGGTATTCCACTTGCGGCCGGTTTGTGGTATCCTTTATTAGGATGGAAGCTCAATCCGATGTTTGGAGCGGCGGCGATGAGCCTGTCGAGCTTCTGCGTTGTTACCAATGCCCTGCGGCTGAATCTGTGCAGGGTGTATGATCCTAAGCATGACAGAAAAGCAACACCAGATAGAAAAAACAAAACAGATAAACCAAATGAAAGTGAGGAAAAATCAATGACAAAGACAATGAATATCGAAGGAATGATGTGCGGCCACTGCGAGGCAAGAGTAAAGAAGGCACTCGAGGCGCTTGATGCAGTTAGTGAGGCAGCAGTAAGCCATGAGAGCGGAACTGCAGTAGTGACATTAAGCTCTGACATTTCCGATGAGAAATTAAAGGAGACTGTAGAGGCTGAGGACTACAAGGTTACATCAATTCAGTAATCAGTCAGACAGCATAACAATATGAAGAAATATATAGCATTGGTATTGGCTACAGTGCTGGTGCTTGGGATTTTTACAGGATGTGGTAACAAGGGCAACAAGGAGACAGAATCACAGACGGATGAGAAAGCCACTGAGTCGGTGAATTCTGCAGAAAATAATACTGAGGACAGTACGCAAAGCAGTACAGAAAATCAGAATGTGGCTGATACAGAGCAGCTCACCACAGAAAACGGACAGGAGAGCTCAGTTCTTGCCTGTCCGTCAGTAAACGGTAAGCTGCATGTGGAGGGCAGCAAGCTCGTTGATCAAAATAACAACGAGGTGCAGCTTCGCGGAGTCAGCACACACGGTCTTGCGTGGTATCCACAGTATGTGACCAATGATTGCTTTGCCACGCTGAAAAGCTTTGGAGCAAACGTGGTGAGGCTCGCCATGTACACCTACGAAAGCGGTGGCTACTGCACAGATGGTGACAGGCAGCAGCTTGAGACACTTGTGCAAAACGGAGTGCAGTACGCGTTCAACAACGACATGTATGTCATCATCGACTGGCATGTGCTAAACGAGGGCAATCCAAACCGCTACAGTGATGTGGCAAAGACATTTTTTGCCAAAATGGCACAGCAGTATGCCTCATACAACAACGTGATTTACGAGATTTGCAATGAGCCGTGCAACGGTGCGACCTGGGGAGATGTGAAGTTTTACGCCAGCGAGGTCATTCCGTCAATCAGAAGCTACGACAAGGATGCAGTCATACTGATAGGCACACCTAACTGGAGCCAGGATGTGGATGAGGCAGTCAAGGACCCTGTCACAGGCTATGATAATATCATGTATACACTGCATTTCTATGCCGCAACCCACAAGGAGGACTTGCAAAACAAGCTAAAATCGGCGGCAGACGCCGGACTGCCGATATTTGTATCAGAGTTTGGCATCTGCAGCGCCGACGGAAACGGTCAGGTGGACATAGATTCCGCAAACAGCTGGATCAGCCTGCTCGACAGCTACGGTATCAGCTATGTGTGCTGGAATCTGTCCAATAAGGACGAAAAATCAGCGCTTCTAACAGCTGCCTGCGATAAGACAAGCGGCTTTACCTATGAGGATCTAAGCGATGAGGGCAAGTGGCTGTACGGTGTGCTCACAAGTCATGTGACACAGGTCTTGAATTAACGAAAAGCCTAAGATGTACGGAAAACGGCGCACTTGCTAATGCCGGGATAGAAGCATCCATGCACTCAGCCGGCATGCACATGAGGCAGATGCAGATATTTCTCTCTGGTGGCAAGTCCGCCGCGGATATGGCGCTCGGACTTGTTGATATCGAGAATGTGACGCGCTTTTGCGGCAAGCTCCGGGTCTATGCGAAGCAGCCTGTCAGCATCCGTGATATCCTTGTGCACAGTGGATTTGCTGATGCCAAACTGCTTTGCGGCCTGGCGAACCGTGGCATTGTTTTCAACTATGTAGTTGGCGATTTCCACCGCCCTTGTCTCAATATATGATTTCAAAAAATACTCCTGCATATTCTGTTGTTACAGTTTATGCGGGAGTATTTTTAATATTACACACAGGTTGTAATTCTATTTACGTTTTTCGTAATAAAATATGAAAACGGTTTCTTAACCGCAGGAAAGATGTATCTTAAGTGAATTAAGCGTATGCGGATGCGATGAGCTCAATACATTTATCGTATCCAAGCACAGAGCTGTTTAGCACCAGGTCATAATTTTTCCTGTTGCCCCACTCCTTATCGGTAAAGTAGCGGTAATTTACAGAGCGCTTCTTATCGACATCCTTTAGCAGCTTTTTGACCTCGTCATCGCTTTTTTGGTAGAGCTTTTTTATTCTTGCAGCCTTCTCAGGCTTATTTCCCTCTATAAAAACATTCAGCACATCATCCCTGTCAGAAAGAATGTAGTCTGCGCAACGTCCCACAATAACGCATGGCTCTTTTTGCGCAATATCCTTGATGAGCTTCTGCTGGATATTGAAAATCTGGTCGGAAAGAGAAACTCCTGTGATGTCGCGCCCCACAAATGCATATGAAAAAATATTTCCGGCAGGTGCATATTCGCCCTGGTTTGCGACAATCTGCTCAGAGATACCGAGCTCCTTTGCCACATGCTCAATTATTTTTTTATCGTAAAACTCAATGCCGCATTTTTGAGCAATCTGCTCGCCAATAAAGCGACCGCCACTGCCAAACTCTCGGCTTATAGTGATTATTTTAAAACTCATGATGAAACCTCCCAGCCTATAAAAGTGTTTATAATTCATTATAACGTAATTGCACATAAAATCAAAACAGAAATTTAACAAAATCGCTTGCAGATAAGCACTCCGTAATCTATAATGACATAAGAAAACATGTTGCTTTTACGTAATCAATGAGATGGCAGCAGATAACATAGGTTATGTTTTTGTTATTGTTTACACCACAGTGTGGCAAACAGCAATTACGTGACGTTTCAAAGATTGTAAAACAGCAGCATAGCGAATAAACAATTAGGAGGAAAACATGGATCAGGAAAAGGTCATAGTCATAGACTTTGGTGGTCAGTACAATCAGCTTGTTGCGCGCCGTGTCCGCGAGTGCAACGTGTACTGTGAGATTTACTCATACAAAATAGACATTGAGAAAATCAAAGAAATGAATCCAAAGGGCATCATCCTTACAGGAGGTCCAAACAGCTGTTATGAAGAGAATTCACCATCATACCGGAAAGAGCTGTTTGAGCTGGGAATACCGGTGCTTGGCATCTGCTACGGTGCACAGCTTATGATGCATAAATTAGGCGGAAAGGTAATCACACCGGAGGTTGGAGAGTATGGAAAGACAGAAATCACATATTCTGCAAACGGCGTGATGTTCAAGGATCTGCCATCAGAATCAGTATGCTGGATGAGTCATTTCGACAGAATTGCAGAGGCTGCACCGGGCTTTGAGGTAGTTGCGCACACTGCAGATTGTCCAATAGCCGCAACACAGAATGTTGAGAAGAAATTATATGCAGTACAGTTCCATCCGGAGGTACTTCACACCAAGAACGGAACACAGATGATTTACAATTTCGTCCGTGGCGTATGTGGATGTGCAGGCACATGGAAGATGGATTCATTCGTCAAAAACACAATCGAAGAAATCAGAGAGCAGGTCGGTGATGGCAAAGTGCTCCTTGCACTTTCAGGTGGAGTAGACTCATCAGTACTCGCAGCACTCCTTGCCAAGGCAATCGGCAAGCAGCTCACCTGCGTATTCGTAGACCACGGACTTCTCCGCAAGAACGAGGGCGATGAGGTAGAGGGCGTATTCGGCAAAGGCGGTTCGTTCGACATCAACTTTGTCCGCGTCAACGCACAGGAGCGCTACTACAGCAAGCTTGCAGGCGTCACAGAGCCTGAGCGCAAGCGTAAAATCATCGGTGAGGAATTTATCCGTGTATTCGAGGAAGAAGCCAAGAAAATCGGAAAGGTTGACTTCCTTGCGCAGGGAACCATCTATCCGGATGTAGTGGAGAGTGGACTCGGCGGAGAATCTGCAGTCATCAAATCACACCACAACGTAGGAGGTCTCCCGGAGCATGTCGATTTCAAGGATATCGTGGAGCCACTCAGAAACCTCTTCAAGGACGAGGTACGCAAGGTTGGACTGGAGCTTGGATTACCTGACTATCTCGTATTCCGTCAGCCATTCCCGGGCCCAGGCCTTGGAATCCGTATCATCGGCGAAGTCACAGCCGAAAAGGTACGCATTGTCCAGGATGCAGACTGGATTTACAGAAGCGAAGTGGAAAAGGCAGCAAAAGAGTACAAAGAGGCCCACGGCGAGGAACCATCATGGATGCCGAACCAGTACTTTGCAGCCCTCACCAACATGCGTTCAGTAGGTGTCATGGGTGATGAGAGAACATATGATTATGCCGTTGCAGTCCGTGCAGTCCGCACCGTGGACTTCATGACAGCCGAAGCAGCCGAGATACCGTTTGAGGTACTTCAGACAGTGATGAGCAGAATTATAAATGAGGTAAAGGGAGTCAATAGAGTATTCTATGATTTGACCAGTAAGCCACCGGGAACTATTGAGTTTGAATAATTAAAAATTTCTGGAAAGCCTTATAAACAGGGCGTTTCCGGGCAGATAAAGTTCTATTTGATAACAAAATGATAACACTGGATATTTTGGCATTATTTATCAGGTATCCTGTGGTTATCGAGTAATATGTGTGAAACCGACAAAAAAGGTCTTACTGAATTGAGTGAAATCAATTTGGTAAGGCCTTTTTTCGTCGGCTTTTATTTTGCGTTTTTTGGATAGTTGTAACGCCACTGATCATATTCTTCCTGAGTGATCTCGCCGGATTTGAGTTTTTCTGCCTGTTCCTGCCACGCATGGAACATATCGAACATGGAAAGGTAGGTGGTTCCCTTGGCCTTGTCCAGCCGGAGACAAAGTTCTCCGTCAATCTCATCAATGTGAAGCCCGTAAAGGTCTTCTAAGGTAAATAAGGTATGCATCAGTCCAACGTAACTGTCAATATCCGGGACAGCAAGAGCATGAGGGGATACTTCAAAAATATCAGCCAATGCGTTCAGATATTTTTCTTTTGGACTGCGTGCCCCTTTTTCATACTGTGCAATGCGGACATCAGCCTGTGAATCACTGAATCCCAGCTGTTGACCCAAATATTTCTGCGTGAAACCACGCAGAAGTCTGAAATGGTGGATTCTTTCGCCTATTGCCATATGTTTATATCTCCTGTCTTTTTCTTGATAGGTTGAGTATAGCATATCCAAATGGTAGAGACAAGAAAATCCATACAAAAAAGTATGGGTAAATGTATTGAAAGCACTTGACCCATACAGAATAGTATAGTATAATTCAACCAATACAAAATAGTATAGTAAAAAGAAAGGAGAAATTTTCTATGAGTAAAATGTTTATGAATGTGAAAGAGGTCATGGAAGTCCTGGAAGTATCGGAGTCCTATGCATACAAGCTGATGAAAAGGCTAAACAGGGAATTGCAGGCAATGGGATGTCAGACAATCGCAGGAAAAGTTGACCGGAAGTATTTTTATGAGCAGTTCTATGGAACAAGATCGAATGATGGGAGGAATTAGGAATGGCAATTTACAAGAATGACAATGGCACCTGGTATGTAATGATTCGTTATCAGGACTGGACAGGTGCAAGAAAACAGAAATGCAAACGAGGATTTTCTACAAGAAAAGAAGCTGCGGACTGGGAATTACAATTCAAATTACAGAAGAAAGCAAGCGTGGATATGACAATGGAAAGCTTTTGCACTATGTATGAAGAAGATGTCAGACCTTCTTTGAAGCAGAGTACCTGGCTTACAAAAGAAAATATTATTCAGAAAAAGATTCTTCCGTATCTTGGAAAACGTAAAGTATCGGAAATTACAGCTAAAGATGTGATGGACTGGCATAACCAGATGAGAAAACTGAAAACGAAAACAGGAAAACCGCTTTCGCCAACGTATCTGAAAACGATACATGGACAATTAAGCACTATTTTTAATCATGCAGTGAAATATTACGATCTTAGCATTAATCCGGCAAGAAAAGCTGGGGCACTGGGAGAAGAAGAAGGCAAGGAAATGTTGTTCTGGACAAAAGAGGAGTATAAGCGATTTGCAGAAGAAATGATGGACAAACCTCTTTCCTACTATGCTTTTCAACTGCTTTACTGGTGTGGAATTCGTTCGGGCGAGCTGCTTGCTTTAACACCAGCAGATTTTAATTTCAAAAAGAAAACGCTTCGGATCAATAAGTCCTATCAGCGTTTGAAAGGAGAAGATGTAATCAGTACGCCAAAGACAAAGAACAGTGTACGGACAGTCATAATGCCACAGTTTCTGTGTGATGAAATGCAGGACTGCCTGAAATTATATTACAGTTTAAAGCCTGACGACCGCATTTTTCCGGTAACAAAATATTATCTGAATCATGAGATGGAAAGAGGCTGTAAAGCGAGTGGGGTAAAGAAAATCAGAGTTCATGATCTCAGGCATAGTCATGTATCCCTGTTGATCAATATGGGGTATACCGCACTAGCAATCGGAAAAAGGGTTGGACATTCAGCAGAAAAGATTACTTACCGGTATGCACATCTGTTTCCGTCGGTACAGCAGGACATGGCAGAGCAGCTGGATGCGGAAAATATGGATGAAGAATTAAATGAAGTAGAAGGAGGACTTGCAAATGTCGGCTAAATGTCTGGATCAGCAGGGACGTTGGAGAAATAAAGTTGTAGCATTTCGGATGTCACCGGAAGAAGATGAACTTCTGGAGACGGCAGTACGGCTATCGGGATTAACCAAACAAGAATATATTATCCGAAGATTGCAGGAAAAAGAAGTTGTGGTTACAGGAAATCCCAGGGTGTATAAAGCTTTGAAGAAGGAACTTGAAAAGGTACTGGGTGAGCTGAAACGTCTGAAAAAGGGAGAAGATGTGCCGGAGGATTTATTGGAAGTGATTCGGCTTATCACAATAACAATGGCTGGAATGAAAGCGGAATAAAAGAGCCTTTAAGTGTCGGCAAACACCTAAAGGCAGGGATTTGGTAGAATACTCTTCCCAAAAACTTCTATGAGTATTCTATCAAAAACCACTCTTTCTTTCAACGGGAAAATAAGGAGGATTTGATGGAAAACAAAAGAACAGAAACAAATAAAACAGTACAGAAAAGGCTGGAACCGGAACTGAAACTCATCAATATGGATACGGTGGAAGTGGAGCAGATTGAATGGCTGCTTTATCCATTTATTCCCTATGGAAAAGTAACAATTATACAGGGAGATCCGGGAGAAGGAAAAACGACAATGGTGCTTCAAATTATTGCAAAACTGACCAGAGGAGAGTCTATTCTTCCAGCTGATTCAACAAAAGATAAAAGGATAGATATTGATAGTGAAAGCGATATGGTAGATGCAGAAAATATTGAAAACAATGCGTCAACACAGCATTTGGAGGCACCAGTAAATGTAATCTACCAGACTGCAGAAGATGGTCTTGGAGATACGATAAAACCAAGATTACTTGCTGCAGGTGCAGACTGCACAAAGGTCATGGTTATCGATGACAGTGAGCAACCGCTGACGATGGCAGATGTCCGGTTGGAAGAAGCAATTGTGCAGACAAAAGCCAGAATGGTTGTGCTTGACCCGATTCAGGGCTTCCTTGGATCAGAGGTGGATATGCACAGGGCTAATGAAATCCGTCCTTTGATGAAACGTATAGCAGTCTTGGCAGAAAAATATCATTGTGCGATTATTCTGATTGGACACATGAACAAGAACAGTAACGGAAAATCTTCTTACCGGGGACTTGGTTCTATTGATTTTCAGGCAGCTGCAAGAAGCGTTTTGATTGTCGGACGAATTAAGGACGAACCGGAAGTAAGAGTTGTGTGCCATACAAAGAGTTCCCTGGCACCGGAAGGTAAAGCTATTGCGTTCCGTTTGGATAAAAACAACGGATTTGAATGGATTGGTGAATATGACATTAGTGCAGATGAATTGCTCAATGGAGAGGGAAAAGGACAGAAAACCCGGAAAGCAAAAGAATTTCTGCTTGAGATACTGGCTGATGGAGGTATGGCACAAAAGAAAATTGAGGAAGAAGCAGAAAAACTGGGAATTAAAAAGAAAACACTGAGAAATGCCAAAATGGAACTGGGAATAGATTCCGTAAAACGTGGAAATCAGTGGTATTGGATGTTGTCAGAGTAGAAAAAGGAAGATGGCAAGATGACCATATCTTAATAATAGGGTATCTTGCCACCTTGAAAGGAGATCAGATGAAAAATAGAAATGTGCAGATACCATATGAGTTATTCTTTCAACTGTTGCAATATTTCCTGATGGAGAATTATGAGGGCGAAGAAATCATAAGGAAAGGGTTAGAAAAGAAATTGAATGCAATGGTAGATCGGGAGTTATACAGTAAGTACAAAACAGCCCCAACAGAGGAAGAGAGAGAAAAGTCCAGGCAGGAATACCTGGAAAGGAAGGGAATACCGGAAAACTTTCGTTGGTAGAGATTCTTGCTGATCACTTTATAACAGGAGCGTGTCACGCACCTGTAAATATTAGACAAGGAGAAAGCCGGTAAGATACAGACGAGAGGTTATAGATTACCCGATTATTTATCGGTAAATTATAGGCTGCGAAAGGGAGCCCTGAATCAGGGCGTCCTTACAGTAGGACAATAGAAAGGAGCATACAGCAATGAGAGAAGGAAGATTAGGATATAACAGCAGTAACGATAGATATGGTTTATTGTCATCAGATTTATGGATTGATACAGGATTTCATTGTGGGGAATGCCTGGAAGTACTAATTGATGATCAGTGGGTGCAGACCAGAATGGAGATGAATCCGGCAAGGGAATGGTATCTGGTAGGAACACCGTACTGCGGAGATCTGGAATATATACGGGCGAGAATACAGTAATAGATTAGTTAAGTGAGTAACGCAGAAGCAATCCGACCAACGGAAGGAATAATGGTCTCCGCTCCGCTTCAGTCGGTGCAGAACAGACGTCCTCCGGACGTCTTGCCCCCGGCAGGGCGCAAGGGTACTTTTGATAGGCGGTACGGCTGTCGAAAGTGCTTTTGCGTTACTTTTGACAAAAGTAACAAAACCGCCGTATCCGGCGAAGATTTCTTATAATCGCCATAGTTGGCGGAAATACAAATTATGTGCCATATCTGGCACGCTTTTTAGAAGGAGAGGTGAGGAGCATAATGATGAGAAGAACGATCAGCGGCATGATTGGAGCTGGATCGCTGGCTCATAACAGACGGGATTTTGTAGCTGAAAATGTAGACCCAGACAGAGTACACCTGAATATCTGTTACCAGAATGAAAATCTGAAAGAAGTATATAAAGAGTTGTTTGATGATTCTGTGGAACGGTACAATGTGGGAAAAAGAAAGGACCGGCAGATTACAAATTACTATGAAAAAATTCGTCAGGGAAAGCAGGAAAAGCTGTTCCATGAAGTGATTTTCCAGATTGGAAATCGAGAAGATATGGCTGTGGGAACGACAGAAGGAGACCTGGCGGTAAAAGTACTGGATGAGTATGTAAAGAATTTTCAGCAACGAAATCCAACACTTCATGTATTTAGCTGTTATCTGCACCAGGATGAAGCTACACCGCATCTGCATATTGATTTTGTTCCTTATGTAACTGGCTGGAAAGGGAAAGGAATGGATACCAGGGTTTCACTGAAGCAGGCATTAAAAAGCCTGGGATTTCAAGGCGGGAACAAACACGATACAGAGTTGAATCAGTGGATCAATCATGAAAAAGAATTGCTTGCAGAGATTGCCCGGCAATATGGAATTGAATGGGAGCAGAAAGGGACACATGAGGAACATCTGGATGTTTATAATTTTAAGAAGAAAGAGCGTAAAAAGGAAGTACAGGCACTGGAACGGGAGAAAGAATATCTCACTGCTGAGAATGAAGGACTGACTGCACAGATTGCGGAAGCAAGAGCTGATATCCAGCTTTTAAAAGATGATAAGGAGCAGGCAGTTAAAGATAAAGAGGAAGCTGAGAAGCGTGCGGAAAAAGCTGAGAAAGATCTGTGCAGCTTGGAAGAACGCAGAGAACGGTTACAGCCTGTTATGGATAATGTCAGTAAGGAAATAAAGGAATATGGGACAGTAAAGACTTTACTTCCGGAAGCTGGTGCATTAGAACGTGCAGCAACTTACCGGGATAAAAAAATAAAACCACTGTTTACCCAGATGAAAAATAAAATTGCTGCAATGGCTGTCCAGGTCAAAGAACTTACTAAAGAAGTAGAAAAATGGAAACATAAATATCAGGAAACAAAGCAGGTATATAACCGAGTTCAGAGAGAGTTAGATACAGTGCGTCAAGAAAAACAGCAATTGCAGGATGTTTCCGACAGATATGACCGGGTAGTGCGTGTCCTTGGGGAAAATGTTGTAGAGGATGCGGTACAGCAAGATATACAAGAGCAGAAAGCATTAGAAGAAAAACGGCAAATGGAGCAAATGCCCAAAGGAAGTATTCACGAAAGACTGGCTTGGGGTGCCCGTAAAAGTGAAATGGAGAATCAACAGCGTAAGAAAAATAAAACAAAAAATAGAGGAATGGAGAGATAAGACGATGAAAAAGCACATTTATGATGAAAGTAATGGATTGAGCTACACATTGCATGGAGATTATTACCTGCCGGATCTGGCAGTGAATGAGGAAGAACTGACATATGGTAAATACGGAATGTTGCGAAAACAGTTTCTGAAAGTGCATAGACCGGCACGATATCAGTATTTATTGATGACGGGGGAACTAACAGCACATCTGAACCGAGTCGATCAGGAGACCAGAGAGCAGGTGGAAACCTTGGTAAAACAGATGGTGGGAAAACAGGGTGTGACGGAACAACTGAAAATGCAGGATCTGATGAAATGGGTTGGATTGATGAATAATATAAAGGCATGTGCGGAAGAAATTGTGCTGAAAGAGAGTATATATATGTGAGTAAAAAGGGCAGTCGAAAGGCTGCTCTTTGGCAATCTAAGAATAGAGTTTTGGGATAGAATATGATAGAATGTAAGAGACTAATCGGAATTTGTCGTTTTATTAATTTACATATATGCCTTTTACATTAAAAAGTGTTATTTTAGTTCCGCAACCGTTCGCAACCAAAGAAATATCGTGATAGTTGGTGGTAGCAACCATGAAATTTCGCTATCATGAAGTCACGAAAGGAGGTAATTAAGTGAAATATGATTTTTTAGGAGTTATTGTTTTTGGTATTGTACTGCTAATCGGGGTGGCGGTGATAGCGGCATTTATCACTGTGGGAATTTTCCTCATAAGAGCATTGAGTAGATATGTTAAATCAGGCAATGTCAGAAAAGAAAAGTCCAGCATCAAGAAATCTCTCGGTGAGGTTTTGAAGCAGCATCGTGAAGAGTGTAAGATGACGCAGGAGTTTGTTGCAGAATCTATCGGCGTAAGCAGGCAGGCTGTCTCTAAATGGGAGACCGGAGCATCTGACCCAAGCACTTCCAATCTGCTTACACTTGCAAAATTGTTCAACACTACGGCAGAAGAACTATTACGTGAAGTACAATAAGCGTGTAAAACGGATGTAAGACAACTGATTCACTATAAAGGAAAGGTCTATCAGATATGAAGAATAAAAAGACAAGAAGATTTAAGATAAGATATATCGTTTTTGGATTATTAGGTGTTATGGCTTTAGCGGCACTTGTATTTATGCGTTTTGGAGGTTTTGGCACAGGAGAAAATGTGAATCCAGAAGAGTTTTTAGCTTATGCTGAACCCGTTGAAAATATAACTGTGCCTGAAAGTGCAAAAATAATTGCATTGGGAGAAGCTACTCACGGAAATGCAGAATTTCAGCAGTTGAAGCTGGAAGTGTTCAAGCTGATGGTAAAAAATAATGGTGTTAGGGCGTTTGCCCTTGAAGGTGACTACGGCGGTTGCGAGCAGGTAAACCGATATATACACGGCGGTGAGGGGACAGCACAGGAAGCAGCCGCAGCGATTGGATTTTCCATTTATAGAACGGAAGAGATGGCAGAACTTATCTCCTATATGCGCCAGTACAATGAAAGTGCATTGGAAGGCGAAGACCTTCGCTTTTACGGTTTTGATATGCAGAGGCTTTCTTACAGCATGAGGTTTTTGAAAGAATCCTGCAAAGAACTGGAAGTGGACACAACAAACTTGCAGAAACTTGTGGAAGGTAAAAACTGGAGCAGTGAATGCGATTTATCTACTCGAACTGAAACCCTTACACAAGTGAAGAAAGAATTGGAAAGCAAGAACGGTTCGGAAAATGCAATTCACTTTGTAGATATTTTAATGCAGCATTCCGAGCTTCAAACTCTGACAAATGATGATGGTGCTACATTAAGAGATCAATTTATGGCAGAAAATGTACAGTGGATTTTACAGCAGGAGCAGCGAAATGGGCATGAAAAAATCTTTGTGACAGGTCACAACAGCCATGTCGCAAAATGGGGCAGTTTTGACTCGATGGGTAAACTTCTTTCCAAGGACGCAGCAAACGGTTACTATGTCATTGGTACCGATTTTTATAAAACCCATTGCAATATGCCGACCCGTTCGCCTGAAAAGCGTACAATTCAGGTGTTTTATTCCCATGACCCTTTAGCAAAGGCGGCAAAACTGGCGGGATTTGATATTTGTTGGTTGGATTTTACTAAAGTCCCGGAAAATTCTGAACTGGGTAGGCAGGCTTCTGAATACACCTATATGGGAACACTTGGAGAAAGCTACTCAATCATTATGCGACTTCTTCCTCCAAGTTATCGAATGTTTCAACCTCCTGCGGAGCTTTATGATAGTATGATATTTGTAACGGATGCGAACCCTACAAAAATATTAGAAGAATAACGTATGCAAAACTTCCTGTTTTTGAAACTGGAAAATCGGAAGCTGAGGAGATAGACTATTGAGAACATATGAGAATAAAGACGAACTTAAAAACGAGATAAATAAAAGCTTTGCAAAATATATTTCAGAATTTAATGATATTCCGGAGCATTTAAAAGATAAGAGAATTGATGAGATCGATCGAACTCCGGCAGAAAATCTTGCTTATCAGGTTGGCTGGACAACTCTTGTTATTAAATGGGAATCAGACGAAAGAAAGGGTATTCCTGTCAAAACTCCTTCGGATAATTTTAAGTGGAATCAGCTTGGCGAATTATATCAATGGTTCACAGATACATATGCTCAGCTGTCACTGCAAGAATTGAAAGACAGATTGAATGAGAACATCAACTCTATTTATGCAATGATTGATTCTCTGAGTGATGAAGAATTATTTAAACCACATATGAGAAAATGGGCTGACGAAGCAACTAAAACAGCTGTCTGGGAAGTATACAAATTCATACATGTTAATACAGTTGCTCCGTTCGGAACCTTTAGAACCAAGATTAGAAAATGGAAAAAGATTGCACTATAACTTCAAGTTTGGAGAATTAAGAAAATCGGGATTTATCAAGCTGTTAATTTTGAAAATTTCTTTGAAAAACTATTGACTCCTACGCAACGTAATAGTTTACGATATGTTTATCGAGAGGAGGAAATGACAATGATGACAGTGAATGAGGTAAGTAAATTAACAGGAGTGAGTATACGCACTCTGCAGTATTATGATACCATTGGTCTCTTAAAACCTATTGAATATACAGAGTCAGGTTATAGGTTGTATGACGATACATCCTTGGAAAGGCTGCAACAAATTTTACTGTTTAAAGAATTGGAATTTCCGCTTAAGGAGATTAAAAAGATAATTGATGCCCCTAACTTTGACAGGAACAAAGCATTAGAGCAGCAGATTGAATTGCTAACTATGAAAAAAGAGCATCTTGAAAATCTTATTAGTTTCGCTCGAGGAATAAAAGGAATAGGAGTGAAATATATGGATTTTAAAGTATTTGATACAACAAAGATTGATGAGTATTCTAAACGAGCAAAAGAACAATGGGGACAAACCTCTGAGTATAAGGAGTTTGAAGAGAAAACAAAGAACTGGACGAAAGACGATGAAGCTACTGTTGCAAATGAGTTTATGCAATTATTTGTTGAATTCGGACAAATGAAAGAAATGGATCCAGAAGATGAACAGGTGCAGTTGCAGGTAAGGAAACTTCAGGATTACATTACAGATCATTTTTATACATGTTCTGATAAGATTTTATGCGGTCTTGGAAGAATGTATGCCGGTGGAGGAGAACTTACGGAAAATATTGATGATGTTGGAGGAGTTGGCACAGCAGAGTTTGCAAGTAAAGCTATTGATATATTTTATATGAGCAGAAGGTAAATCCCAGTTTATAGAATAAAATTGAAGTTGGTTATAATAAAAGAAGCTGTAAAAATTCACGTTGAATTTTACAGCTTTTTGTGTATAATAGAAGTAGAAGAAACAATTTGAAATCAAAGGAAGGAGCTGAAAGAATATGGCAAATATTTTACCAGTATCTGATTTGAGAAA
>OIZG01000225.1_pt1 | contig 57521 bp, 42 predicted proteins | sample 1588561 | NCBI WGS metagenome assembly OIZG01 (sample SAMN03283267) | human gut metagenome | biome: human-associated habitat; material: feces | host: Homo sapiens | place: USA | collected 2013 | reverse complement strand
TCATAGCCCACAGGAGTTCCACCTCTGCATAGTTCTTATGTAGCCGTACCCATTGCGTGCGACGCTCTGAACGCTCAAGCTGTGGCTGTACGGGAGTATCATTATCAGACAGGACAGGTCATGGCGATAAAAGAGGATAAATCTTTTACATGGACGCTGACAGTTTCCGCTCGCTTTAAAGGGAAAAGGTCATGGCGTATCAGCTCCAACGGCTCGCTGTCTGTCTAATGTATCAGACTGCTTTATTCAGTTGTCAAAGAACACGAAAGAAGAAAATCATCTCTCCTATATACCGCGTTGGAAAAGAGAGGAAATGTAACCAAAATTCAAACATTTTTTCTTTTTTCACTACTATCTGTATAGCAAACGTCCATTTGTTAAGCTGGTGATGAAAAAAGATTATTTTTCTTTTCACACCCTAACTACCCAAACCATACTGTTACTGCCAACAATAGAATGAAATATTTTCTTCACTCCATATCAGGACAGAATAGCGTTATTTGTATCACATTTCTTAAACTTTTTTCTTTCTACGCCATATAGGGAACGGAAACCTTAAATTGTTAAGTTGAGGATAAAATAATTTTCTCTTTCCGCATCAACACTCAACAGCTAATGCCTGTTTGAATACAAATCAAGAAATAAAGTGTGATTTCCTCTTTCTGCATAATACTGTCCGCTTAACTCGATTTTCCGACATTTTTTTCAAAACTTTTTTCGTCTTTCACTTCATATAGGGACAGCAAGCCAAAATTTAATGACCTATTTTCAAAAAAAGTTTAGATTTCCTCAACTTCACTCCATATAAGGAATAGAAACCTTGTTTTGTTGCAGATTTTTCAAAATAATTTCAATTTCTTTTTAATCTTCGTGTCTGTACACCGAGTAAAAATTTTATGACCCCATTTCAAAAATAGTTAGATTTCCTTTTCTCGCACCATATCTGTACGCAAGTAGCTGTTTTGTTGCAGATTTCTGTAAAAAATTTGTTTTTCTTCTTTTAATAAACATAGGGAATGAAAAAAGCTCTTTGTTGACTAAATCTGAAAATTTCCATTGCATTAAAAAATACCGTTATTCTTTCTTTTAAATAACGGTATCTCTATTTATAACTCATTAAAACAGATTAAACTAAATGGCTAAAAAACAAAAAGTAGGAGGAAGTATGTGTCACAACTTTGTTTTGGTTTATCTTTCAAACATATCATTCTATGTTTATTCCCGCACGACAAATATTCCGTTTTCTGATGTATCCCACATAAAGTTTTCCCTGTTTACAGTTTGTTCAGTCGCAATTTCAATTTTGGATAGTCCTATATCTGAGGGAACATCATCAGCTTTATAGACCATATAAAAATTCAAATAATATTCATTTTTAGAAGTTGATATATGATACATTCCGTCTAATTCAATTCGTTTATTTCCATTATTATTTTCACTAGATGATGCACAATCACCAGAATATTCTTGTATATCTCCATCAATAAATTCGAAGAAAGAAGAAATTTGTTTATTTATATCCTCTATGTCTTTTTTACTGTTTTGTGAAAACAATTTTTCAAATTCTTTTACATTGCCTTCATTGTATAAATCTATAATTTGTTTCATCATATTATCTGATATTTCTTGTTCCGATTTAAACCAATTAGACATATACTCATTTCTATTTGAGCCAACATTCGTACACCCACAGAAACTTAACATCAATATCATACAAAAAATAAATATTATTTGTTTCATATTATTTATACCTCATTTAATACTTAAATATTTTATATCTATATAACCTATATTTACATTGTAGCATTTAGCTTTAAACTTGTCTTTAACTTTCTCCATAAAATAAATTATTGCTTTTCTAAAACATCGTCATTCTCTTGTGGAATAGCGGTATCTATTCGTTCTTCTATGGTTGATTTTTCTAATTGTAATAAGTGTTTATGCTTGTCTTTAAGTTCTGCCTGTTCAATCATATCTTTTAGTATCGTTGTATGATTTTCTCTGTCTAATGCCTGTACCATTTTTATGGTTGGTGCAACCTGTCTTTGTAACCAATGCAACGCTTTTTGTAAAGTATAAGGTTCTGGCTTTGTAGTTAAGCGTATCGGTTCTCTGTTTTCCCCTACAAACCATGCCCAATCATCATTTGTTTTCCATTGATTTTTTGGCTTGTCGTCCTCTCTGTCAACAAAGCGGACATAATGATTGATGATAGAAAAAGCAGTGCGTTCAGCGTCCCGATAAGTCAGTAAATCTACAACCGCATAATAGGCTCGTTCATTCTTCATGCGTATTTCAAAGCGGTTCTTAATCTCCGTATCTTCAACTTCTATGCTATTCTTGACATACTGCTCATAATTTTTCTGATAAGCACACATATATAATTCACTGCTTGTTGAACCGAGATATAAGGTTTCTCCTGTATTCTTTGGTAAATCGCTACCACATTTTTCCGTACCGCTGTAATCTTTCTGCATACGAAAGTAGGAGATACATTCGCCAGCCTTGTATTTTTCCTTTAACTTTGGAATATCCAATATTCCTGCTTTATCATTGATTGCCAAGTCAAGCCGTTTCATCTTACCACCTGCCGTTAAACAATCAAGCATGAAGTCATACCATGAGCGTTCCTGTGCCAATAGATAACTTTCCATTTGACGACAGCCTCTGCCTTTCAGTTCCAATAAAACACCTAAATGCTCTTGCATGGAACACATGACATTGATGTCGCCTAAAACATATTTGCTTTCATATCCGTATTTTCCATAATCTTCATAAAGCATATAATCGGGTTTTAGTTGTAATACATCACGGATAATCGCCAATGCGTCCGTAGTAGGAAAGCGAACACGGAAGTAATCAATCAACAGGAATAGTGGTTCTTGTGGATTGAAACGCTCAATCTGTTTTTCTATGACTCCTTTTAATTCGTCATTCAATGGCTGTTTCCCTTTTTCAATGCGGTTGTAATATTCACGGCTGATACCACAAGCAACAGCAAGCCTTGTTTGTGTTACTCCGTATTCCTCACGCTTTTGTCTTAATTCTTCAATAAAGTTTTTATCATTCATTCTTTAATTCCTCCAATCAAAAAAGGCAACTACCATTTACTGATAATTGCCTATCATTAAAAATCCGTATAGAAAAAGCAGTCAATCCTAAGACTAACTGCTCTGATTGCTATGAAGTGCTTGTATTTTCTTTACCACTTCTTGCCTATAATTTTCAATATCCAAAACTCTTTTTTTACCTGCTGTTAAATACATAATCGGTAAATCAATTTTTTCAAAATCATTCAACAATAATAACGGTTCTTCAAAAATGCAAAACGGTTGTCCTATTTGACAACTAGTGCTTTCTTGATAAATTCTAAAATCCTCAAATAAAAATTCATTTTGAGGAAGTGTAATATTTTTAACTTCTTCTCTATACAAGTATCTTGCAAAGTTATACAATCCAAATGCAAAAAAGGAAATTTTTCTTGTAAATGGATTTTCTCCATAATCTTTTGATTTTCTATGTGCTTTACAGAGATTAGCCAATTCCAATGAGAATTTTTCCCAATTTTTTTCTATTAGTGCAAGGAAACCGTTTATCACAGCTTTTTCTTCTGCTGTATGTTTATTTTGAAGAAATTCTTTACTTTCATCAATCACATATTGTTTCCACATAGGTTCTTGATAATACAGATACATCACTAAATTTGTGATACTGCATGCAGACTTTAACCCATTCTTACTAAGTCCGTTTTCTTTTGGAAATATTTTTTCAATGTCACGAAAGCGGTTTGCACAGAATATATGTGGTAAAATATTCCAAGCGTGAATGGAATGGTCGCAACCGCTGTTTGTTATTGTGAGTTGTCCCCATGTTACTGCCGAATTGAACGCATTATTTAAATAGCTCATATCCTTTTCTTGTAATGCTAAGTAACTTCCTAAATAAACAATCTTTTTTCCGAAATTTTCATGCAATAATTTCAGCCATATAATAATCTGTTCTTCTGGCTTTTTACTTTGACAGTATTTCGTATACTTCTTTAATCGCTCATCAATATATGCGTTCATGTTGGCATATCCAAACATTTTATCCACATTTTGTAAATATAGTTTGATAAGTTCCTTTTTTTCCATAGAGTACCTCGTTTCACTTATAAAATTTTGCTATTTGCTACATAAATGCTTTCAATCCCATTAGAATAAGTATAATAGCAATATATACACCCCACTTATCCCAATTATAAGTGTCATAATAAAATTGAAAACAATACAAACTTTCTTCTGATTTAAAGAAAAATGTTCAAATTTTTCAAGGTTGTATTGACGAATATAACTTTTAGTAATTATGGAATAAATTGAATAACCAATAGCAATGATACTTGAAATAATAGCAATAATATCAGTCATTTTACAATCCATATCTTCCCTCCTAAAAAGTTTGCATATCATTACCACAAAAATTAAAATATTATAATGTTTAAATTTATTGTTTTTCTTTTGTGAAATAGATACTTTTTATATCACATCTTATAAAATGCGGTTTTGCCTTGTAAATACAGCGTTTTCCGCCTGTTAGTGTATAGTGTCTTTTGTTTTTTGTGCCCCCCTTGTTAGATAACGGGGGCTTAATCTTCGCTCGCCACAGGCTCGCTCACAGACGAAGTAAACCAGCCACTTGCAAGACATGGCAGAAAAATCTGAAAGATTTTCCTGCCACCGTGTCTGGATCACTCCGTCTGCCTAACTAATAATATAGTATTATGTAAAAATGTCATTTTATTTAGGTACATCTACCGAATAGCTTAAACAGTCACCTCTTTTGTTACTTTGTAAGTCATTGTAATACCATAGATACATGACTCTGTCATATACATTGATTTCAATTACACCGTCCGGTTTTTGTCCTTCTACTTCCAATGAATAGATTTCTTTATCATGTGCATAGCCGTAAACAAAACGCTTGCTTGGATAATCGGGGTTTAAGTCTTGTTGGAAATCACTTAATTTCAAAGAAGAGTGAATAAGCTCTGTAATATCATCTAACAAAATTCTATCTCGTTTCGTTGTAACCGGTGTAGCATTTATAAATGCGTATTGTGTATGCCCATTCTGTATCTGCTTTTTACAACGAGCCATTACTAAGCCTTGAATATCATCGTTATCATTTCCAGCCCGATAGAAAATCGTATCATATTTTTTGCCTTGCCATATATGCAAGGTTTCATCAACATGATTAAGAAAATCAGCAGGAACCGAAAGTTCCTCATTTTCAGCATTCAAAGTGGAAAGTTGAATAGCTTCTTCAATCGTGTCATAATATACAAGCTTGGCATTATTTTTATCATAATCATTTATCGTAAATTCCACGTATTCATTATCTTTATTTTCTTCTTCCGGAACATAAGTATAACGACCATTTTCAATATGGTCATCATATTCAACATCAACAAATAACCCAATCCCTATCAGAGCTACAAAAATCAAAGAAATCGCTCCAATTATGATTAACATTATTTTCAAAAATTTTTTCATGGCATACACTTCCTTAATCACTTCAAGTTTATCTATTATTATTTATCATATTATATCATTAGAAAATTGAGTAGTCATCACTTTTCTAGTATCTGTCAGAATATTTTTTATTCCATAAATTATCAAGAGTGTAAACATTGCTACGCAACAAGCTCTTGACAATTCATGTCCTAAAAAATGATTAATAATCAAGCAGAAAAAGAATAGTTATACTGTATTACAGCAACAAAAAAGACATCTCATATTCTGTATGAAATGCCAATTTTGCCTTTATTTATGCTGTTTTCTCTGTCGTATCAAGGTTCTTTCATTCGTAGTAAATTAGTGGTAAAATTCTTTTATTTTTTGTTTCATATTGCTTAAAATCCCTGTGTTTATGCGGATAATTCGATTTTTACTCTTTTTTTTGCATAAAAAAAGACGGCTTCGCGTTATACGAAGCCCTCCTTCGCCATCCTCCGACCTTCTCTCCGTTTCTGTTTATTGGTCTTCCCGTAAAACACAGTTGGCCTTCCAACCGGCGGACGGTTATGCTGAATCTTTGAGATACCCATCTGCAGTTCCAGTTTCTGGAGTTCTTTCTTGCTTAATTTTTTAGACATATCTTTTTCTCCCTTCTTTGCGCGTCTCTATGTTATATTTACGAGACGAATATTATTTTTTACATATTTAATATGCAAAAAAAACATGTTAAGAGAAATACTCTGAATCCTTATCAGCGGATTAAAAAACCGTGGCCAGGCTTTCCCGCCCGTCGATAAGAAATGCTGGTACAAAAATGGTACAGGAAAATCCTTATTTGGCATATTAAACAATATAAATACACAAAAGGAGAAAATCACCAATGCCAAAAGAAAAAACCGTAAAAGGAGAAATGTACAGAAACGAAGACAAAATCAAAAGAAAAACGCGCGTGGACAATTTAGAAGATTTTTACAATTTTCGTATGCCATACAAGGATGAGGCTATACATGCCAAAAAATCAATGAAAATCTTAAGGGCTGTAACTATTTCTTCCTTTCTTCCATTTTTAGCCGTCGTTTTATTTTTTCTTGTCTGGAATACTATCCATGTTGTCATGGATGGACACTTAGAAAAGGAAACGATGCAGACGTATATCTTTATCTGTATATTTTTTGTATTTTTACTTGTATACAAAAAGAATAACAAACTTCAATTTAGCGCGTTAGACGATTACGACATCCATGTTTTAGATTGTCAGGTTTGGAGCATGCGGAGAGAGCCAATCGAAAACTTCTATTCTTATTACGCTGCCATCTGCACCGATACACAGTTTTGCAATGAATATGTAGCCATCCAAAGTTATACATACAACTGCCTGATAGATAATGCAGATGAACAAATGCTGCTTATCAAGTTTAATCCCGCTGCCAATGATAGCAGCAGACAAAAACCGCTGTTCTATCTACAAACAAAGAAAAACTTATCCAGAAAAAAAGACAACTGAAGTAGCATCAGCTGTCTTTTTTTGTGCATTTATTGCTTTTTTTGTTGACTTTTTCCTACGGCCTGCAACTTCCACAAGGCTCATAACCTTCCGAAATCAGTTCTTCCCTGCTGCCGGTATATTCTTTTTTGTTTTTTGTTCTCATCTTTTTTACGCTGTTACAACTCGGTTTATGAAATTTTCCAGTATTTGTATTAATTACATATTCCGTCTGTTCTGTCGCGCCACTAGAATTCCCAGGCACACCGCTTGCAGAACTCGTGTCAGCGTTTCCGCTCGCATCCGGCTCTCCGTCCACGACTGACTCCTGGTCTACCCAGCTGTCGCCTGTTGCATAATCAATTCCAATACCAGGCTGCACATTATAGCAATACACATTGAATTTGACACCTGCTCCGGAATCTTCCACGGACTCTGCTTCCATCTGCACTCCGGAAGCAACCAGATTATCTCCGTCAAAAACCGGAGTCACACGATAGAGTACATGGTTTCCGGTTTCTTTAACATAATCTGCAACCTCATCTTCAAACAGGAGCATTCCCTCCACATTTAGATATCGTGTTCCGGTTATCAGGTTTTTCTCATTTGCATTCTCCCCAGCCAGCTGAAATCCAATAAGGTGACAGCGGTTGTATAGGTACCGGTCTTTGATGATATCCGGATATTTGACGGTATGCCATCCGGAGGGCTTAACCATACCAATCCTTCCGCGTTTTTCCGTCGGCATTAACTCTTTACAGATGTTTGCATAAGCCACACCGCATCGCCCAAGACTATCCAAATCGCTATAGTCCTCAAAAGCCTCTGTCGTGAAATCCGATTTTGCAAAATCCGGCTCATTGTCATTGACAACAGTATATGGGCTTCCTGTGTAGCCAGGAGCCTGGCTCAAATCTGTCGCTGCCTGAACTTCTGTTTGCTGCATCCATCCGACATTACTTCCGCTGATTACCACAACTGCAGCAATAGCTCCAGCCAGCATCATCCTGAACTTTTTTAACATTTACTTTTCCTCCTCTTTTTTGTATGTTTTCTATACTACACAAATATGCAAAACAAATCCAGATGCAAAATTCTTTGCGAAAAAATAGCCCGAGATATCTTTATCCCGGGCCTCTATGTATTTTTCTTCTTTTTTAAGCCGCGCCGTTATTTGCCGCTGAAGATTTCAGCCTTGAAGAAAACAGTGTGTATACGGAGTCTGTTTTAATCTCATCAGACATCTTATTGAACATGTCAAATGCTTTCAGTTTGTATACAATCGCTGGGTCCTTCTGTCCATATCCCACAAGGGCAATGTTCTGGCGCAGGATTTCCAGGTCATTGATATGCTGCATCCATTTGATATCAATGCATCTCAGGATAATCTGACGTTCAAATTCTCTGAATACATTAATATCCGGCCATTCTCTTTCCCTGTCAACGTATTTGTCTTTTGCGGCGTTGATGTAAAGCTCAGAAAGCCTCTTCTTCTTCATATTTGGCTCATATTCCGGGCTTTTAAGGCCATGAACCAGAACTTCAATTTCTTTACGGATTTCCTGATACTGTGCATCTGTTACCTTCTTATCCGGTGCGTGTTTATCAATGACCATATTGATAGAATCTTCAATCATTGTCACCATCGTACTTCTGGTATCTGCTTTTTCAAGAATAGCATCACGTTCTGCGTAAATCAGTTCACGCTGCTCATTGTTTACCTTATCAAATTTCAGGACATTCTTTCTTGCTCCGAAGTTATTATCCTCAATCACAGTCTGTGCTTTCTTGACAAATTTATTTACAGTTCCATTTTCAAGGCTCTCTTCATTTTTCATACCTGCCAGACTTAACATATTTTTCATACGCTCTGAGCCGTAAAGCCTGAGCACCTCATCATCAAGAGAAAGGAAGAAGATAGATTCGCCAGGGTCGCCCTGTCTGCCGGAACGTCCTTTCAACTGGTTGTCAATCCTTCTTGACTCATGACGCTGTGTGCCGATTACCTTAAGACCGCCGGCTGCTCTCGCATCATCATCAAGTTTGATATCTGTTCCTCTTCCGGCCATGTTTGTTGCAATGGTGATTGAGCCTTTCGTTCCAGCCTTTGCAATGATTTCGGCCTCTTTCTCTAGGAACTTGGCGTTCAGTACAGTATGTGGAAGACCTTCTTCTTTCAGCATCTTATCCAGAATTTCAGAGTCCTGAATAGTTGATGTACCAACAAGAATCGGCTGCCCGGTCTCATGCGTTTTCTTAATCTCGTCAACAACTGCTTTAAATTTTGACTGTCTAGTCAAGAACATCTTGTCGGACTCATCAACCCTCTGTACCGGTTTGTTTGTCGGTATCTTTACAACAGACATATGATAAATGTCTTTAAATTCTTTCCTTTCAGTAGACGCTGTTCCCGTCATTCCGCATTTCTTATCGTATTTGTTAAAGAAATTCTGATATGTAACGGTTGCATATGTAGAAGTTTCCTCTTTGACTTCAACCCCTTCTTTTGCCTCAAGTGCCTGATGCAGGCCATCAGAATAACGGCGTCCTGGCTGGATACGTCCTGTGAATGAATCTACAATCAGGACCTCGCCATTCTTAACAACATAATCCTTATCTTTCTTCATCAGGTTATGTGCTTTCAGTGCTGCCAGGATGTTATGGTATAACTCTGTATATTCTCTGTCTGCCAGGTTGTCAATTCCGAAGTATTTTTCGCATTTCTTGATTCCCTGCAGCGTGAGGGTAACGATGCGGTGCTCTTCATCAACCGTATAATCGCCAGTCTCTTCTGGCCTCTCCCCTGCCATCAGGTCCACTTTTGATAATTCTGTTACTTCTCCTTTTTCCAGTTGTTTTGCTAGTTCATTACATGCGATATATAGTTTTGTAGACTTGCCGCTGTTTCCGGAAACAATAAGCGGAGTCCTCGCTTCATCAATCAGTACGGAGTCCACCTCATCAATAATGCAGAAATGGAATCCCCGCTGCATCTTGTCTTCCATCCGCTGCGCCATATTGTCTCTCAGATAGTCAAAACCAAGTTCTGTATTCGTAATGTATGTGATATCTTTTGCATATTCTTTTTTCTTTTCTTCCGGTGATGTCGTCTTTAAGATACAGCCGACGGTAAGACCCATGAAACGATGGATTCTTCCAATATCTTCCGCATCACGTTCTGCAAGGTAATCGTTAACAGTTACAATATGAACCCCTTTGCCTTCAAGAGCGTTGAGATACGCCGGCATTGACGCAGTAAGAGTCTTTCCTTCGCCGGTTTTTTGTTCCGCAATCTTTCCCTCATTCAGCGCAATTGCACCCATAATCTGCACTTTGTACGGTCTTAAACCAATGCTTCGATAAGCCGCCTCTCCCACTGCTGCATACGCATCAGGCATAATCTGGTCCACGGTTTCGCCGTTTTTCAGCCTTAATTTAAACTCGTCTGTTTTGCCTTTCAGTTCACTGTCTGTCAGACGCTGCATGTTTTCCATCTTTGCATATATTTTATCTGCCATTTTTCTTAATCTCTTAATTTCTGACATTCTTTTTAAAATCTCCTTTTCGCATTTTTTAAGTTCGTTTCCAAGTCAGATACAATATGCCGGAATTTGAAAAGTTTTTTCGTTTTTAGTGAAATTTTTTATTTTTCTTTTTTGCACAAAAAAAAGAACCTGGCTTTCGCCAGATTCCTTTTTGCAATTTTTACTTTTTACATAGAAACGATGCAGTTCAGGCCGACTTTTTTGTTCGTCTTTTTCCTGAGTCTGATACATACCTGACCATAGATTGGTCCGAATCTTAAATTGACACATTCCATTTCGCTGTCAATCACTGCCGTGACAGGGTCGCCCTTCTGCATGGTCTTTGCCTTATCTAGCACATCTTCTTTTTTTGCGCGTATTACTGCAGAGCCAGACCCATCGCAGGCTTCAACATTGATTACCGCCTGTTCATCTTCTACCGTGATTTCCGCTATCCTGCCACAAACAACCTGTATGCGGGATAAATCGTTACCGGGCATTGTATACCCTTCCAACTCTTCAGAACTAAACGGTTCCAGCTCTTTTGCCGATTTTTTTATCTCCTCTTCCTTGACTGCTTTTGATTCAAGTGCCACAGAGATATTAACGCCATTTGTACTTCTTTCCTCTGAGGCGTCAATCATCTCAAAAAGGTCAGACTCTCCATATAAAGTCTTGTCATATTTCATAAAAAACTCCTTTCTATCGTGCAGCCGCCCGAAGGTCTGCATACAGATTCATCATCTGCAGCATGTGTTCCGGATGTACGTTGATGATGTTTTCCGCTTTTTTATATGCCTCTGCTTCTGACTTGTCAGAAATTCCGCCCTGGAATTCCTGATAAAACGAAAAAGCGTCCGTCATAAACGAGCCTTTGTCATTTGCTGCCCTGCAAAGTGCTTCATAAACAGCACTTCCCATCTTCTCCGCAAATTTTCCGCTGAATTTTACATTAAAATCACTCAATGCTTTCATGCCGCTTGTCTTAAATGACTCTATATCATTAGCAAACGTCTCAAACATTTTCCACGCAGCCTGAAAAACCGTTCCAGCATTCTTATATTCTTTCTGACGGTCAGACGGATTGAGCCGTGCCTCTCTCTCAGCTTCAGCGACAACAGCCAGGACAACCGTTTTATAAAATTCAGATGGATATTCAGCATGAATTCTGTTTGCTTCATCCATGCACGCTTTCCATCCGTCATCGGTATCATTCTTTCTGACTGTATTGAACATCTTCCAGACTTCGCCGAAAACCTTATGTGCTTCTTTTTTATCAATTGTTCCCATATATTTTTCCACCTTTCTTTGTAAAGATAATTTCATTTTTAATATGCCAAAACCTTTTTATGTCAAAAAATCCGCCCGTTTTGCATATTAAACATAAAGAGAAAAAACCAGAAAGAAGGTGACACATGATGCCAGAAAATAAAGATGAACTGCTCAAAAAACAAAATGAAGAGATACAAAAATTAAAAAAAGAACTAAAACAAGCATCAAAACCGTCATCCATGTTCTCAGTTTTAAAAAACACGGTAAAGCGAAACGTACACGATTTTTTTATCCGTGAAGACAGAATGAAGAACATGGATTCAAAAATAAAAAACCTGGAAAAAGAACTGGCTAAGAAAGAGGAAGAACTGAACAAAACATCAGCCGAATTATTTGCTGCTGTCAATCTCGGCGAATCAGACACTACGGGCGACCGCAGCGATGAAAATAGCGGTGACAATCCAGAAAGTGAACCAGACTCCCCAACACAGGACGAACCAGTCTTCCCGCAGACTGCAGAGGATGCAGTCAAAGAGTATTTTGGTCCGATTGACCTAGCGCAGCTGGCTAGATACTATTACCCGGAGACCTCAAAGCCTAAAACGTCAGAAGGCTTAGAGAGCCCGGACGAAGACCCAAACGCTGAGAAAGAAGAACCATCTTCTCAAATCAGCACGGAGCCTGAAAATATGGGCAATTCAGTCCCAGCCGACGCAAAGCCAAAAAGCCAGGAGCAGGCACCGCCTGTATTGAATAGGGAAGAAGCCGAAAAGGAACTTCCAAAAACAGAGCCCAGACCCGAACCTGTTTTAATAGAAACAAAGAAACCAGAAAAAACCGAAAAAAAAGAAAAAGATAATCAGGTTTCCGAAAGAAAAACCGCAGCCACAACGACTGCACTTAGTCAAACAAAAGCCGTTGTCGACGCGGAGGATGCGCCTAAAGAAAAGACTCATGAACCTCAGACTTCAACGAAGAACGCGGGTCTGAATCCCCGTTCGAAGTCAGGCAACGAGTCCAGCTTCGCTGGCGAGCTATCGATGAAATCTGGTAACGAGTCCTGCGAGGCAGGCGAGTTATCAATATCCGTCAAAAAAGCTGAAAAAAATGACGCGGCTTCACCCGGCCGGGCAAAAACAGATACCCCGAAAATCAATAAGAAGAACGCATCTACACAAAACAAAGAGGAAAAAGGTTCAAAGCCGACACAGCAGGAAAAACAGCCTGATGTAAAACAGGCAGAAACAGACGAGCAGGTCAAGGGTTCCGCCGCTGTTATTACCACCGCCACTGTCGTTGACAAAAACGGAAAGAAAAAATCCAGAAAGGACCGAAGGAAGCAGAAAAAGAATACACAAAATCCAGAAGCACAATCTGCTGCAAAAACGGAAAACAATAATATAGTTGCAAATCCAGGACAGGAGAAACCGCTCTCAGAGCCGGATTTTACAGAATCTGCGGAGCCGGATATTGACCTGCCTGATGACTTTGGAATTGTCATGGAGCCTGAAGAGCCGTTGCCTTCCGATTTGCCAGATATCAATAGCGGCAGTGGAAATATTTTTGATGATTTATTTAACAGTGACAGTGATAATTGGGATGATTCGAATATTTAACGAAGAACGTTGAATGTGCTCACGGCACCTCAATAGCGATGTTCAAAAAAAAGAAGCGGAATTTAGTTTTGCTTCTTTTTTTTGTGTTGTTTTTGCGTACTTATTCTGCATATTAATTTTAAATCGTAATATTCAGAAGGAGGAATAAAATGAGAAACAGATGTATGTTTGAGAAAATGGCTGCTGGGATGGCACTGGCAGCGGCGGTGATGGCCGGCGCAGCGATGCTGCCTGGAAGCGGACATGGGCTGGTGATTAACGCTTATGCCGCAGATGTAAGTAATCAGAATAGTCAGAATATTTCGGGGGGGGGTACCAGGAGTAAAGATGGCATAGATAAGACGGACGAAGCGGACGGCAAAGAGGGTGATGCTGAAGCGGGTGCGGAGAGTGGGAAAGACGGCGATACCGATGAGGGCATCTACGACTTCAAGGATAACAAGACGATTGGTACCATAACCATCACCAAGAAATGGGATGACGGACTGACCAATGCGGAACGTGAAATCCCGGATATGTATCTAAGCACCGAAAAGCCAAGCAAGAGCACGAAAGGATATACCGTCACGTTCCACGGAAACGGACTGAAGTTCGCAGACGGGACTGACGAGAATATGGTGGTTTATAACTCTTCCGGGCAGATTGTGGAGGGGAGTTATAAAGAAGCGGTCGGAACCGGAGTTGGATGGTATGCGGATAAGGGACTTACGCAGAGAGTAGAGATTTCTGATGACGGCGTGCCGCAGGTTGAGCTGACTGGGGATTTGGATTTGTGGGCGAAAGAGATGACGTTTGAGATTGATGGATTCGGGTTTGTTGATAAAATCCCCAAAACTACCACTGAAATCATCTTTACCGACGAAACAAAGCCAAAGACTAAGAAAATAATCGATGTAGATGCAGACGGAGACGGAGGCGTTGTCGCATGGCTGGATGATGACGCAGGGACGGTCATGAAGGTGTCTACGCAGATTCTAGGTATGAAGGTTCAAACATCAAAATACTGCAGAAGCATGTTTTATCATAATTCTATGTTACAAAAAATAGATTTTAAAATGCTGGATACATCAAGTGCGACAAATATCAGTAGCATGTTCGACGGATGTTCAGGTCTTACAAGTCTGGATTTATCTCCGCTGGATACACAGAACGTGACGGATATGAGTAGCATGTTCTCTAACTGTTCTGGCCTGACCAGCCTGGACTTAACGCCGCTGGATACACAAAACGTGACGGATATGGGTTCCATGCTTTCTGGCTGCTCTGGCCTGACAAGCCTGGATTTGACGCCGCTTAATACGCAGAACGTGACGGATATGGGTGGCATGTTTCGGTATTGCTCTGGCTTAACAAGCCTGGATTTGGCGCCGCTGGATACACAGAAGGTGACGGATATGAGTCAGATGTTCAGCGGCTGCTCTGGCTTGACAAGTCTGGATTTGGCGCCGCTGGATACACAGAATGTAACGAACATGTGGGGTATATTCTCCGGTTGCTCTGGTCTAACCAGCCTGGATGTGTCTCCGCTGGATACACAGAATGTGACAAGTATGAGTGGTATGTTCTCCGGCTGCCGCGGCCTGACAAATCTGGACTTATCAAGCTTCGACACGAACAATGTAACGCGCGTTGGCGGATACGGACAATATGGTCAAAATGGCGGTTATAGCTATGGTGGCGCCACTGGAATGTTCGAGAACTGTTCTTCTCTAGTATCTTTGATTATTCCATTTGATACATCGCATATAACTGATTTTGGAAGGATGTTTCAAGGATGCAGTTCATTAACTACGCTTGATATTTCTACATTTGATACGACCACTGCCAAAGATATGGGCTGTATGTTTGATGGTTGTAAAAATCTAACGAATATAAACTTACCAAAAACAAGCACAAAAAATGTAACAAGTTTAAACGGTATGTTTAATAATTGCAACAGTTTAAAGAGTCTTGACCTTTCATCGTTCGATACATCAAATGTAACTGATATGGTCTATATGTTCAATAACTGTTCCTCCCTTACCAGCCTCACCACCGGTACTAACTTCAAATTCGTCGGAACGAACTACTATCTCCCCGGCACCTGGCAGAACACCGCAGGTGAAACTTTCACCTCCGGAAAGTTCCCGTCCAACGTTGCCGATACCTACACGAAAGTTTCATCTTAACAATCTCCATTATTCTTATATATTTTTAGGGCCCTGCCGTTTCCGGCAGGGCCCCTCTATTTAGCATCCTTTCGTCTTATCTTTTCACCTTATTTTTCACTTCTTTTCTTTCTTTTTAGAATCACGATAGCCATAATTCCAATCACTCCAGCCATGACCACACCGGCAATTGCACCTGTATTTGTCATAGCCGCCGTTGGTACACCAACATCTTTGGTATTCACGAAACTTATTTCAGTATCTTTGTTAAGCGTTCCGCTTGCGTTTTTACTCTCAACAGTGTACCCATTGCTTTCGCCATCAAGTTCTGTAACTGCATATTCTACGCCTTCAGGCATTTCTTTAAAGACAATCACATCTTTGTGTCCTAAGGTAAACTCTGCAATTCCGTTCTTAACAGCCACACTTCCGGCCTTTCCGTTCTTTGCGTAGGCCAGATTTCCCGGTACACCGTTTCCTGTTATGGACATTTGGAACTTAAACTGTTTTGTCTTGTCTCCCTGGTTTCCTTTGACTGTCTTTTTGACTGTCACTTTGTGGCTTGGGTTATATGTATTGACTACGTCTGCAATGCTTGCTTTTCCTTTGGTTATACTTCCTGAGTACTTACCGTTATTTGCTTCTGTATAGCCAGACTGTACAATTTCTGTCACCGTCCACTTAACGCCGGCCGGTATGTCTTTTATGTATATGCTTTCACCATGCTTTAAAGTAAATGATGCCGTACCATCTTCATCAAGCGCAACAGTTCCTGTCTTTGTACCTTTGTTTCCATCAAGATTAAACGTTCCAGCCAGCGGCTTGCCGTCCTTTTCCAGTGCTACGGTAAATCTGAAATCCTGTGTCAGGTCCGCGCCATCGCCCTTCACTGTTTTTGTAACTTTTAAGTCTCCAACGTCTTCAATCGAATTGGTAATAGTGAACGATTTTGTCTTATCCTCGCTCACAGTCTTTATTTCAGACTTATAACCCGGCACATCAATTTCATTAACCTCGTAATCGCATTCGGTCGTACCGTCTTCTGCGTACTTATCCAGGTCTGTGAAATCTGCCTGCCATTTTGTGTCAGCATCCAATGTTGCTGTTGCAACAACATCTCCATCCTGTGTCAGCTGCACTGTAATACTGTCCGGTCTCATTCCTGCTGCGTTATCGTTATCATTCCAGGTCTTTTCAACATGGACATTTACCAGTTTATCTTCGTCTTTCGGGGTTTCCTTTCCAGTGTTCGTAAACGCCACAACAGCAACATCGTTTTTATTGATTGTCTCTTTCGCTGTTGTTAGTGTCTTGTTCACGTCAAAGTTTTCTCCATGCTGCTGTGCTATCTGTGTTGTTCCACTTACGTCATATGACGAAATATAGTCCCCAGCCTCTTCTGATATCTGGTATTTGCATCCTGCCGGCAAATCGGAAAATGTAAACTCCTGGTTATCTGTAACAGACAATGTTACATCAGCCATGCCGGTAGCGTCAGACGTAAATTCTTTTTCACTCGTTCCATCTGAATATTTATATGAAAGGTTCTTATCAAGGTTCCAAAAAGCAATATGCAATGTTGCATTCTTGTCTCCTGTGATATTTACAAATTGCTTCGTCAGTTTTAATACTCCATATTCTGCCGGATGTTCGGTTGAACTTCCACCGCCTGTTGATTTCGCATATGTATTTGTGCACATGATTTCATGTGTCACATTAGCCTCAACAGCTCCTGAATATGTGTTTTCATTTCCGCTTCCTGCTGTTCCTGTCCATGAAACATTATAATCTTCGTTCGGTTCTTCAGTAATTGTATAATTTACTCCAGCAGGAATACCATCAATAACTGCCTTGTCTCCTCCTCCGAGGTACACAAGCCCTTCGCCGTCTTTGAACACAGTATCGCCGTACATTTTTTCTCCGGAAATCAGTTTTGTTAAATCAGCGTTATCTGATGAAAGTTTTACATTAAATTTAAAATACTGCTTGTCTCCAAGACCGGCATTTCCAGTTACAACAGCATAGTATCCAAACCCGTTTCCACAGCCACTACTATCAGACTTGTATCCAAAAGTAACCGTATCTCCTTCCACATCAAACTCAACTGTCGTGCCGCTGCCGCCACCAAATTTCTGTGTTCCGTTTACTGATATTGCAGAACTATAATTACCGCTCGCTGTATATTCAGGATGATTTCCTGTCCATGCGCAGACATAATCATAACTTACGCTTTCTCCTGCATATTTTAGCACAACATGTAATTGTGTAGAACCTGGGATGGAAACCACATCATTTAAGTTAAGGTTGTTTGCGTAGTTTCCATTCTGTACGCCATCGTCATTGACATTTGGTGTATGTGCATATTTTTCTGCTCCGCTTTTACCTTTTACTTTTTTTGTCAGTTCTATCGCTCCGGTTTCCGGTGCCGGGTTTGTCTTTGATTTATTTGTGATGGTCAGTCCACCGCCACTTCCAGTCACTACTGCGTAATATCCATATCCATTTCCGCAGCCGCTTCCGTCGGACCTATATCCAAACGTAACAGTATCACCAGACACATCAAACTCAACCGTCGTACCGTTGCCGCCGCCAAACTTCTTTGTGCCATTTACTGATATCGCAGAACCATTGTTGTTCGATGCTGTATATGTCGGTTGGCTTCCTTCCCAGGCGCATACATAATCATAACTTGCACTTTCTCCGCCATATGTAAGCGTGACATGCAATTTATCTGCACCTGGAATGCTAACTACATCGTTCAGATTAAGATTATTCGCATAGTTTCCATTTTTAACGCCATCATCGCTGATATTCGGCGTATGAGAATACTTCGTTGTAGAAGTAACAGCAGGTTTTGCTCTGGTTCCGCTTCCAATAACCTCATAACCGGCTGGCACATTTTCTTCCCAACCGTAGTACGTGGCTTTGTCATCGGCAACAGTAAATATGTATTTCCATTCGTCACCATTCTGAACAAGGGTTACGTCTGTTGTTCCGTCTCCATCTTTATCCATGGTGAAGGTTGAGTCATTTACTTTTTCCCATGTCCCGTTTTCTGTCGAATAAACCACATTACCGCCTGCTGCTGGTGCTGAATCTGTCGTCTCATTGTTTTCTGCTGCAGCATAAACCTTCGTATTTGCCAGACACAATATGCAAAGTGCGGTAAACAAAATCACTTTCAGTATACCTGGATTTTTTTTACATGCTTTTTTCACTTATTTTTCCTCCTGTCTTTTACTGCAGGCGGGCATTTGCCCGCCGCATCATGATTTAGAACTTTCTGTGTCTGTGTTTTTAGACAATTCATCCATTATGTTTGTGTCGTTTTTTGTTGTGATTTTGACATTTTCCGTAAGGCTCTTTTCTTCAAGCTCTGCCGTGTTCTCTGCAATGCTTTCAGAAATAGTCTTAGTACCAGAACCAAATCTTACTTTTTTCAGTCCGTCAATCGTAAATGTTCCATCTTTTTTGACAACTACTGTGTATGGTTTTTCATCCAGGTCATGGTCCTCTGGGGCCTTTGTCTCTTTTAAGATATATGTCCCAGGTTCCAGCCTATCGAACACAACAAGGCCTCCGTCCTCTGCCTTTCCTGAAACAGCAGTTTTGTCAACGCTTGTACCATAGTCAGAAATGCCTGTCAAACTAAACTCTGCACCCTCAAGATAAATATTATCTCCATAAGTACTGCTCTTTAAGAACCTTATGCTATGATATGGTTCGTTTTTTACAACGTAATATCCATTTGTATCTTTTTCTTCCTCTTTTTCGCCGTCATAGATAACAGCAACACCCCTTTCATCTACTTTAACCTTCCATGGCTCTTTCTTTTGTATATACCCATCCGGGGCTTCTACTTCTGCAAGTTCGTACGTTCCAAGCTCAATATTCTCGAAATATACACGGCCAATGTCCCCAGACGTTTCATACAGCAGATAATCATTCCCGTAATCGGACGTTCCTGAGAGCCTGAACTTTGCATTTTTGACGCTGCTGTTACAGTTGAAGCATCGTTTGTTGCATATACTTTTGCATGTACTTCTGTCGAGCCACCCATATCTACGTAATTCATAGTGTTTTTAGATGTTGAATATGATACTTCTATATATCCAGCCTCTCCTGTCGGGTATGGCTTGTAGTTATAGATAATCGCTTTGTTGTTTTCTTCATCAACAGAGTAAACGAAATCAGGATTATCGTCTGAGCTTAATTCTGATTCAAGGCTATATGGACAATCAAAAGTGTCTGCCCAGTTTCCATCGCGGTCTTTTAATATGTGAAGTGGTACTTCAATCTTAAAAGCGCCCTTGTCTGTTGAAAACGTTCCTGACATCGTATAATCAATTCTGTAAACAAACATATGTCCTGAAGCTGAGTCGGATGGGTTCCATACATATTTGCCATCTGTCAGAGTTGCTCCACTCACAAAAGAAGCATTAAATTTATCGATTATAACAGGCGTGACGCTATCTTTTCCTTCGCTTCCGGTGTTATCTGCTTCTGTTACAATCGCCGGTCCCATAATGCTGAATGAGTCAACGTCAAATACCACAGTGTCTTTTTCTTTTGAACTATTAGTAATCTGTTCAACTGTTCCGTCATCCTTGATATGGGCAACAAATGTCTCATCCGGTTTCGGAGATGTGCCAAACAATGCATCTTTGAAAGCCATTTTTACTTTTACTTTCCCTTTTTCTGGTTCTATTTTTTCTCCATTATTGATAAAATATACATCGTAAGGGATATAAAACAGTTTTTGGTTGTTTCCTATCTTTACAGATTTCTCAACTTCGCTCATCGCTGTGTTGTAAGCGTCTGTACCTTCCTGCAGTTTCTCCGCATGAAGTTCCGCTCCATCCGGTAATCCAGCATCGTTATTTGCGGTAGCTGTGATTGTTACGTCATCGTCTTCATATGAATACGTTTTGCTGCTCTTAGCCGAGTTATCCTTTTTATCCTCTTTTGCTTCGTCTTTTTCTGTTTTCAGAAATACAAAATTTCCCAGCCCATCGGATGAGCTAAACTCAATACCTGAACCTGTTTTTTCGTAAGATACTTCTCCCCATTGATTATCCTTCAATTCATGATAAAGCAGCGTGTCCTCTGTGATTGCCACTCCATCAAAATCAACATGGTAAACCCCATTACCTAATTCTGCTTTTCCGTCAGTTTTGCAGATATTGATGTTCGTTGCCAAATCAACCGATACGTTCTTTCCAACTGCTTTTGCAATTACATCTGTCCCTGCCTTGATTTTGTCCTCAGAGACCTCTGTCACTTGCAGCGTGTCCGTTTCTGGATATGCTGTCTCAGAAGTAACGTTGATGGATAAATCCTGGCTTCCGATTCCGCCTTTCCATGAGAAATCGTTTACTTGTTCCACAACATTCAAGTCTTTATTGCTGTCTGACTTTTCTGGTGTTGATGCTGGCTCATCGGTAGTTATATTATCCGTGTCCGCGGTATCTGTGGTCTCCGTAGATTCTGGCCCAGTTTCGTGAACTTCTTCTTTGTTATTCTCGCTGGTTTCTGCTTCTTTTGCAAAAACAAATGTTCCATACGCATCATTTACTGTAAAAGTGATGTGTTTTACATTTTTTTCTTCATCATGAAACTGTGTGTACTCGAGCTGTTCCCATGTACCATCGTTTTTTTTATGATACAATACAGAATTATCTAAAAACGAAAAGTCTGTTGACGATAAAGTTATCAGACTCGGGCTGGAGAGCAATACGTCATTATCCTGCCCATCTTTGACTTTTAAGTCAAACATAGCGGATGAACCTTTTTTATTATCATTATATGTGCTATTAAGCGCATCTTCTTCATTTTTCTTCTGGTCGCCAAGTACTTCTCGGACGTCCAGTCTATAATCTGACTGGATTTCGCCTGCGTCATTTGACACCTCCATATCAACCAGACTACCATTTGATAAGGTAACCTGACACGAAGGATTTTCTATGACTGTCTGGTCGACCGTTCCACTGGCTTCTTCAACAATACCCTCATTTGTGTCATCTGTAGTGCTATTGCCGGCACCATCGTCGAAATCGCAAGAGACATCTGCATTTTGCGGGATATCAGCAGTTCCAGTCTCATCGTTATTTATTAACCCTTGTGCTGAGTTCACCGAATTGTCCATAGGCAGCCCCTCTCCCTGCGCATCGTCTGAAGACCCTGTATCTTCTGCTATTGCATCTGGCTCAGTATCCATACCGCTTTGTTCCGATGTGATATCCGAGATAAAGTCCTCAGAAGCGAACACTGCAAGCGGCTGAGACAACGTAAGCGTTCCAGCAAGCAGCATCGCAACTACTTTCCGTCTTTTCATTTTGTCTTCCTCCTTTTTCGTAACGCCAATATTGCAGTAATCATTCCGGCTAATCCAATTCCGGCATACAGACATTCAAACGTGTCTACGCCTGTTCTGACTTTTTCTGCGGCAGATGATGTGCTTTTAGACACTGCGCCAACGTTTCCTGATGACCCAGGATTTCCTGCTGCACTTTTTCCTGTAGTATTATTTTTTCCTGTAGTCTTATTTTGTGTTTCAGTATCCTGTGCCGGCGTAGGGCTTTTTACCTTATTTACAAAACTACATGCCGCAGACTTTTCGCTGCTTCCGTTTGAGAAGACTACGGTATCGGCGTTCAGTTTTCCATCATCATCTTCTGTAACGAAAACTTCTGCCTGATATATCGTCTTATCATAATCGGTATTTTTGTTGTTTCCTTTTTTTTGATAAATTTTATATTTATAATCACCCGGCATGTCTATTGATACAGTAAAGCTCTTATTGTCTCCATCCGATAAATAGACAATAGAAGGAGACGCCTTATAAACACTATCTCCTTCAATCAAAACCGCGAATTTTTCCGTGCTTTCTCTTGCAGTACATGTTACTGGAAGAACTGCATTTACTTTTTCTGCCGCACAAACCGGTGTTGCCGTTAAGCAGATAGACGTCAAAATTAACGGTAAAGCATTTTTTACCATCTCTTCTCCTCCTTTAAAAAAAAGCGTCCTGTTCCATATTTAATTGTGGAATCAGGACGCCTGCCATATATATGGCTCCAAATTTTAATAACTCGCCGTATCGGCTCGGTACCAGAATAAATACAACCAGCATGAAGCATGTTCCGAACAGGGATTCCCCGTTCTCCGTTGACTCTGAGACATCTTGCTGCTTCCAGCATGGCTCTCTCCCATCCTATGCTAATCTTTAACTGGCGACATTGCACCAAAAATCAGAGTTCTTTCAACGGTGTCAGGATATTTGCAAGTTGACAGACCAAGGATTTTTTCATCTTTGGCAGGTGTTGCGTCATCGTCCAGAAATAGCGCATGCTGCTTGATATAGTCCAAAGTTTCATCATCATTTTCTGTTGGGGCAAATATTGCAGGTTCCGTTGCCTCACATTCGAGCACTGCGAAAAAACGAAGTTTATATTTTTTCTCACCAACCGTGAGGGTTCCGCTGCTGTGTGAATCAAGATAGCCTTCTTTAAGATAATCATCAAGTGCTCCGAACATCATACCCTGTTCCATATGGTGTCCATACACCAACGAATAATAATCATCAAAATCCGGGTTATTTCTACTGTCAAGGAAGATACTTCCTGATAAAGAGTAATCACCGAACGGGTCTTTGTTTAGATATTCATTGTTATCTTTACCCTGCATGACCGGATAATCAATATTTGTGTTATCAACGGTCAGCCAGGCCACCATATTTTCTTTTATTTTTTTATTTGTTGCGTCATCGGTCTCATATCCCGGCTTATACTTCAAGATACTGTCGTCTGTCGCCTGCTGATATACCATATAACTGTCGTAAAGTCCATAAGACCCGAGCAGGAACAAGACCAGGCAAACAAGAAAAACAGTCTTATCAATCATATTGTCAATAAACCGGATTATCTTTCTTACCATCAGAAGCCTCTCCTTCTTATAAGGAATAAGAGTTTTCCGCATATCTTGGATTCCTTAATGCTGCCAATTTGGCGGCTGTCATCCGTATCAGAACGGAAATCGTTCATAACAAAGAACTCATTCTTTCCAACTTCAGTCGGATACTTCACTCCATCAGCACCAAATGTCTGATAAGTGATTTCTTCTGCCGGCTGATAGCCATCAACCGTATATCCGCCATCTTTTGGGAAATTAACCTCCTGACCTCCGACTGCAACAATTCTTCCAATCTTGGTTTTGCCGTTTTTATTTTTATACGCCACGACATCACCAGTTGTATACTCATCAAGTTTATAGACGATGCATAAATCCCCATCTTTTACAAAAGGAAACATATTATTTCCTGTCATCCGATAAAATCCAAGAACATATGTAAGGACTAAAAAGATAATCACGCCAAGAACTGCTATTTTTATAAGAAGTTTTATTAACGGATGTAACCGCTTCTTCTTTTTTTTAGCTTCGCTTTTTTCGTTTTCCGGGGTTACTTTTTCGTCTTTTTTGGGTTCTTTTTTTGGAATTTTTGACACCGCCTTTCTTAAATGCTATGTACGGCTGTGGAGGCGAGCCGAAGGCTCGCCGGAGCCGTAAAGTTAAAATTAATCAGAAAAGATTACTCATCCTCTTTCTTGTTTTTCTTCATTACCAGCGTCTGACGGAAAATCCGTCAGCGCCCGACGCTTCTTTGGAAGCGCCGTAGTTACAACGCCAGCACCGCCAAGGAGTGTAACGACTGCGAACGGAGCGACAGCCAAGTCACCGCGAGCTAAGCTCGCGAGTGACTGAGGCGGTTGCACCGAGTGGCGCCGCTGGAAAGCTCAATCAGAGCGGATTACTCGTCCTCTTTCTTGTTTTTCTTCATTACCATAGTTACAACTGCAAACGGGGCAACCGCCAAGCCGCGGCGAGTAAAAACTCGCCTGCGCTGAGGCTGGCGCGACGTGCGGCGCTATCAAAAACTTAATCGAAAAAGATTACTCATCCTCTTTCTTGTTTTTCTTCATAACCATCGTTACAACACCGGCACCACCAAGGAGTGTAACGACTGCGAATGGAGCGACAGCCATAATAACACCAGTTGGGATAACACCATCACGTGTATTCAGGTAACCAGTTGTAAGGTCTTTGGAAGCAATTGTTCCGTTAACTTCTGCGGAGATTGTATCTGCTTTAACATCTACAACCGGAGCGGCTGCTGTGTTTGCTGTGGATTTGTAATCTTCTGTATTCTCTGTTACAGCGTATGTTGTATCTTTTGCAAGACCCTGTACTGTAATCTGCTGGCCATGCTGCAGATAGAATTTCTGTGTTGCTTTACCAGCACCATCTGTTGTGATAGATGTAACGTTAGCCTGTCCAGCATTTGCATCAATTGTAGCGGCATTTGCTTTAGATGTAGCGTCTGCGTCATCAATAACAACATCGTATTTTGTATTTGGCTGAGCCTTGTCAATGTTCAGAGTAAACTCGAAGTACTTATCACGGGAAGCCTGGTTACCAGTAACCTGTTTTCTCAGTGTCAGGTCAGATGTATCATAGCTGTTTGTGAAGCCCTGGGATTTTGTTGCTACATAAGCACCTGCGGAACCGAAATCTGCACCTGCTGCAACATCTGGCTCGTCGTTCTCATTAGAATGAAGGACATATCCTGCGATTGTCAGTTTCTTTGTAAGTGCGCCATCTGTATCTGTAGAAGCATCGTTTACATACACATCAAGGACTCTTGTAAGGTCAGCGTCATTTGTGATAGCCTGGTTTGTACCGGACTCTGTGATAACATAACGGTAAACGCCTGGTTCTGTAAACTGTACTTTAGAAAAGTCAAGTGTAGCAGTTTTCAGTGCATATTTCTTTCCAGCTGCAAGGTCTTTTACATACTTATCTTTTGTTGTATCGTGTGTATCGGAACCATCGCCCTGCTTGAACACGATTTTATTTGCTTCTGCGCCTTCACCAACGCCTGCCATTGTGATTTTGTCTGCATCAACACCAGCGAGAACCTGGAATTTTTGTCTGCAACACTGTAAGCTTTTGCATTACCTGCTGTTACTGCATAAGAGAATGTAGCATTCGGTACGTTTGCCTGACTGTCCATAACCAGGAATTTATCGAATGTAGTTGTTTTTGTTCCTTCAATTGTTGTACCATAGTTTGTACCTGCTGCAGCGAAAACCGGAGTTCCCATACCTGCTAATGCGGTAGCAGCCATAAGTGCTGTCATACCTGCCTTTGGTAAAATGTGTCTAATCTTTCTATTCTTATTCATATGTTTTTCTCTCCTTTTTCTTTATTATATTTTTGGGGCCTTTGGCCTTTCCATATGAAATTACATGTCACCAGCTGGACAGCTTTCGCTCTGGCGACTGACGACTGATTTGGTTTTATTTTTTTGCCGTCTTTTTTTTGCGGAGTGCTTTTCTCCTTTTAGGTTTTGATAACTCGCCAGCAAAGCCGGACTCGTAACTTGACTTCGAACGGGGATTCAGACCCACGTGCGAAGTTAAAACCGGAGCCTTTGACCCGCGGACGACTTTTGGTCAGCCGGGGATTCCCCGTTCTCCGTTGAGCATTTTCTTGTTTGCTTTTAGCTCTTTTTTTTGCTCTATATTTAATATGCAAAATAATTAAAAAATGTGGTGTTTCTGTGAAAAATATTTTTTTGCTTTTTTAGCACTCCATGTTTTTATTTGAGCATTTTTAAATGCCTCTTACGTTTTGTTTGTATGCTCTATAATTAATATGCAAAATAATTCCAAGAGTGTGACGTTTTTTTGAAAAATTTTTTATTTTCTTTTGCGAAGCGATGGAGCGTACTTAGGCACTTGACAATACAAAAAAAAGACGCAGCCATTACATAGCCACGTCTTCATGCTTTTCTTATCTCCTCTTCCTTACACCATACACCACACCGCAAACCGCAATGCATACAATAAGTAGCATCACAATCGTATTGGTCATGGATGACGTTGGGATTCCAACATTTTTCGTATTTACAAAAGAAACATTCACATCTGCCTTAACCACACCTGAAGCATTTTCGCTGCTGACGGTATATCCATCATTTTCTGCACCACTTTCTGTCACTTCATAACCAATGCCTGCCGGAAGGTCTTTAAATGTGATTTCCTCTCCGTGTGCAAGTTTGAACTCTGCCTCGCTATTTGTTAAATCTATTTTTCCGTTTTCTTTTCCTTTTTTGTATTCTACCGCTGCCGGAAGGTCAATTCCATCTCCTGCCGTAAGTTTCAGGACAAAATCAAATTCTTTCGTTTTGTCTCCCTGGTTTCCTTTGACTGTTTTAGTAACAGAGATGCTGTACATTTCTTTATGCGTATTTACCACATTGACTTCTGCAGTTCCCTCAGGGATTACTCCGGAATATTTACCTTCATCTGATGCGGTATAGTACTTATATGGGTTCTCTGCGATTTCATATGAAGCACCGATTGGAAGACCTGAGATTACGATTGATTCGTTATGTTTTAATTCAAACGAAGCCTTTCCGTTTTCGTCAAATACGATTGTTCCGGTCTTTGTTCCGGCTTTGCTGTCAAGATTGTAAACACCTGTCACCGGCTGGCCATCTTTCTGAAGCGTGATGTTAAATTTAAATGCCTTGTCGGTTTCAGCCTTCTCACCTTCAACTGCTTTTGTTACCTTAATCGCTCCGGTTGATACAGCAGTATTTGTAACAGTGAAAAGTTTTATATTTTCGCCATTTTCATCAACAGTACTTTCTGTAATCTCGGAAGTATAGCCGTCAATTTTTTCTTCCTGAACAGAATATTTATATTCCGTTGTCCCGTCTTCCTGAAATACGTCCAGCCCGTCAAAATCAGCCTGCCATCCATTATCATTATTTAATGTAATGTTTTTAATGATATTCTCATCCTGCAGAAGGTATACAGTGATTGCAGCCGGTCTTGTTTTTGATTCGTTATCGCTCCATACTTTTTTGATTCTTATTTTTGTTGTTTTTGTCTCCGGAACATCAGGTTCTTTTCCGGTATTGATGAATGTAACAACTGCATTTTCATCTGCATCAACGATTTCTGTTCCAGTTGATAATGATTTGTTTACTTCATCGTTATTCTGTTTCTGCTGCACCGCATTCACAAAATCAGTGAGTTCATAAGATGCGGCATAACTATTCCCATCTTCTGTTATCTGATATTTGCTTCCCACTGGGAGTCCTTCAAAGATGACGGATTCTTTATCTTTCAGTTCAAAAGAAACATCTGCAGCACCAGTTTCATCAGAAGAGAAGACCGTTTCTGCTTCTCCTTTTTTGTATTTATATTCTGCATTTTCTTCCAGTCCTTCAAATGCTGCATGGAATACAAAGCTTTCCTCTGCTCCGTTTTTTGCCTCTTTTACTTCTTTTTTTACTGTTAAAGATTGTCTTTTTACTTCTTCTTTTGGTTTCTTTTTATTTACACATATTGCTGTTGCCTCGGCGTCTTTCGTGATGACTCCGGAATCTGCAGTCCAGGAAACTTCATAATCTGTATTTTCTGCTTCAGTAATTTTATAGGAAATTCCGGCTGGAAGGCCTGTCATTTTCACCTGTTGTCCGTTTGAAAGATAAAAAGAACCTTTACCGTTTTCTACAGTCACATCGCCATAATCCTTTTTTTCTGCAAGGGCTGCGGTCGTGCCAGCGTTGTCTGATGTGAATTCAATATCAAACTTAAATACATTATTATCTGTTGATTCTGTTCCGTCGGATTCTGTTACTTTTTTAGTAACGATTAAATTTCCTGTGTCAGGAATCGGTTCATCTGTAGCCACATTTGTTGCCATAAGGCCATTCTGGTTCTTATCGCTGTTGATAACAGCATAATATCCATAACCTTTTTCGCCGTCTTTTTCTGAATGAAATCCAAGCGTGATTGTATTGTCATTGAATGCATATTCTTTTGTATCTACTTTTCCAGTTATTTTTGTTCCTTTTGCAGTATCTCCTGCTGCCGTATAATCCGGATGGCTTCCGGTCCAGATAACAAGATAGTCTCCAGCAGCCAGGTCAGCCGTCAGTTTCATCATTATTGTGGAAGAGCCGGGAACTGAGAAAACTTTATTTGTGTCAACCCCGCCCGTGTAATTTCCGTTTTGCACCCCGTCGTTATCAATATTGGGAGTATGTGCATACTGGATGCTTACTGCCGGATTTTCTTTTGTTCCATATCCGTTTTCAACCTGATATCCGTCCGGGATATCTGTCTCCCATCCGTAATACATTGATGAATCGTCTGCAACATTAAAAATGTATCTCCATTCGTCACCTTCTTTAATCAGAGTGACATCAGTTTTGCCGTCCCCGTCTTTGTCCATCGTCCATGTTTTTTCATTAACCTTAACCCAGGTTCCTCCGACAGTGGAATAAACGGCATCGTCAGCAGACACAACAGATATTCCTGTTATAAATAAACATATTAAACTAAATAGTACTAAAAACACCTTCGCCAGGGAAGATTTCCCTGGCTTAGTATTATTGTTTCTTTTTATCATTTCACTTCGCTCCCATCTGTCGTATCTCCGAATCTGATTTTTTCCAGACCATCAATTGTAAATGTTCCGTCTTTTTTAAGAGTTACCTTGTAAGGCTTTTCATCAAGATAATGTCCTTCCGGCGCTTTTGTCTCCTTAAGTGTGTAAACACCAGGCTCCAGACCATCAAATATTACCAGTCCGCCATCTTCGGCTTTTCCTGACATAGCCGTCATATTTACATTTGTTCCGTAATCTGAGATTCCGGAAAGGTTAAATTCTGCACCTTCAAGATAAATATTATCGCCGTAAGTACTGCTCTTTAGGAATCTTACACTATGATAAGGTTCGTTCTCTATCTCGTAGATATCAGCATTGTTCATTTCAAGTTTCTTATCTCCGTCAAACATTGATACTCTGCCGTTTTCATCAATCTTTACGGTAAATACCGTTTTGTTTTTGATGTATCCTTCCGGAGCTTCAACTTCTTTCAGTTCATATGTTCCCATATCAATATTTTTAAATGAGACACGGCCAATCTTATTTGATTTGGCATACAGTGTATAATCATTATCGTAATCTGATATTCCTGTTAGTTTAAATACTGCCCCTTCAACACTTCCGTTTGTCACCGGATTGATTTTCTGAAAAACAATGTCAGCATGGTATCTTGGTTCGTCAGTAAGGACATACTCACCATTTTCTACTGCCAGTCCGGCAATCTCGACATTGCCTTTTCCGTCAATCACAACGGTATAGACATTTTTATCAAGCAGCCAGTCATCAGAACAGGAAACTTCCCTCAGTTCATATTTTCCTTTTTCTATTTCTTTAAAGTTTATTTTTCCTTTTTTATTGGAAGTACGCTCCTCATCATAGAATGTTCCATAATCTGATGTTCCTGTCAGTTTGTATTTAGCACCTTTTATTACACTTTCAACGTCTGTCGCATCAACTTTTTTAAAATCGAAATCCCCTGATACTCTATAATGTGCCTGAGTGTATTCCTGGTGATAAAACTGGTTTATCTCTTTTACTTCATTTCCGATTTCCTTGATTGCAGTCCTTCTTACGAAGATATTATTGTATGCCACCGGGTCTTTTTCCCCGCTGGTATCTTCTGAGGGTGCCTGCATATAGATTACAAAAGAAACAGATTCTTTTTCATCAAGCAGGAATTCTGAACCATCCTCACGCTTTGATGCGTCAATCGCAATTGCTGCTGCTTTATCAAAGCCATATTTCTTTTCAAATTCACTGAGCTCCAGCCATACCGGCTCCCCATTCAGAACTTCTCCCAAATCGTTATGTTCATTTGGATTCATGCTCTCAAGCTTTGAGAGATACACAACAGGTGCAGCTCCTTTCTGCTCTATCTGTGACACATCCACACTTTTCAGCGCTCCATGCCAGTCAGATTTAAGCGTTGGCTTGCTCTGGCCTTCATTCTGATAGAAGTTTTCAAGTGAATCAAAGAAAACAATATCTTTTGCTTTTGTTGAAGAATTGTTTGTCATTCTGACTTTATAACTGTACCACTCGTTTTTGTGTACGACTTCATTGTAAGAATAAGATTTTGAAGTTGAATTCTTAACCTGTTTCTTTAATCCGGTAACTGCTGCCACCGGGAAGTTTACTTCATAACGGGCTTCAGAGTATACAAACTTTTCTGCATCGGTGTCAGGGTCAATATCTTTCAGAATTTCTTTGTCAGTGATATTCCCTCCATCATCCGGAAATCCTTCACCAATTCTTGTATTTCCCGACTCATACACAACTGAGTTTAGCAGGTTTCTTCCATAATCATTAATAGAATTATAATCATGTGAAGTATTGTACTGCATAGCGTATTCATTTTTTGTCGGACTTGAAATCGTTACTGTAAGAAGTATTCTTCCGGAATTTTTATAGTTATATGTCAGACTATAATCATATTCTCCTTTTCCAAGGGGGATTCCCGATTCAGTCACAACCAGTGAGTCAGCATTAAAGTCGCATCCTGTCGGAAGCAGGTCGTAAAATTTTCCGCTGTTCTGATAAATGTAATGTATGCCTTTATCATCTATATACTTTTCCTGAAAATTCACGTTCCAGGTTACTTCAAATCTTGATTCCCTTTTTATATTTTCTGTTTTTACGACATCTTTTTTGATTTCTGACTCTCGTGTTACTTTCTGTACGTAATCAGTACCCTGAGTGTGTCTGTTGAGCATCGTTTTATCTCCCTGCGTCACGATATAATCAATTTCATTGGTTACTGCTATTTTTTCCGGTTTGCTTTTTAATATTTCCTGCATATGTTCCGTTCTGTAAAGAACCAGTTCCGGATAAATATTCAGTTCTGTGTAGAAATAAGCGTGAGAGCATTTATATTCCAGTGCTTTGACGCCTGCATTAAATTCAATTATCCTTCCGTCAGTATTCTTGATATATTTATTATTGATATTTTCATACATCTTATTATTTAGATTATATGTTGCAGCTTTATTCCATCCATCTGCTGTTCTTACGAACACATCAATATTATCACTGTCATTGAATCCGGAAGTTTTCTTTTTGGATTTAAATGTGTAAGTTGATTCATCAAAAGTCGCGTCTTTGATTACCGGTATTACTTCTGCTCTTCCAATATCATAATCTGCATCATCAAGTTTTGTTCCTTCAATTGATATTCCATTATCTATCAGGTCATAATCCACTTTCTTTTGCCAGTATAGTCCATTTAGTGCATCATCAACTGTTCCGGTTGCTCCATCAGCAAGAGTGTAAGCATACGGTGCACCATCGCATATTGCACGGTATTTCAAATATGAAAGGGAATCAATCTCTCCGCTTTCAAATTCTCCAAGAGCATAGTTTGAAATATCTTCAGAACTTTCAACCCTTGTATATTCACCATACACACCATATTTTTCAGCCCAGAAATCGCCATCACCTCCAAAATATTTTGGCGCTTCATAAAACCAGTCATATGAAGAAGTTGCCTTTGAATCTTCATCAACCTGGTCAATCGGGCTTACTGTCGCTTCAATATCATTATGGATAAAATATCTTTCTTTATTGTTGGTCAATTCATCTGCTTTTGCTTTATTATATCTTGTCAATACATAATCATATCTATCACCATACATTGAGATACCTGTAATGGTGCTTTCCTGGCTAAATTCCGTCTGTCCAAAGAACTTATATCCGATTACCTCGCTATCCATCTCTGTTGGGATGTCACTTAAAGAGAAATCATAGATTGAAGTATTCTTATTGACATATGACCTGATTGGCCATACAAGATAATAATAGTTTTCTGCGCCTGCCGGCTTCTCGCCCCAGGCTTCGTTCCACTCTCTATATAATGTAGGCTTCTTTTTCTGTGTGTAAGCGATTGTTGCATGTGTATCAATATAAACCTCATCAGCTTCTGATTCTTTCGTTACTGTTGATGATTCATTTGTTGCATACACTTTCGCATGAACTTTTGTTGATGCTCCCATGTCAAGATACTGCATTGTATCTTTTGTGGTTTCATAAGAGAATTCTACATAGCCAGCTTCACCTGTCGGATATGGTTTATAGTTATAGATTGTAACCTTATTATTTTCTTCATCTATCTCATAGACAAAATCAGGATTATCTTCCTCTGTCACTTCCGACCTTAACCAGTAAGGACAGTTAAACGTATCAGCCCAGTTTCCATCTTTATCTTTTAGGATATGCAGCGGGAGCTCTATTTTAAAGGCTCCAATATCTGTTGAAAATGTACCTGACATTGTGTAATTTACACGGTAAATAAACGAATGTCCTTTCGTCGGGTCTGATGGATTCCAGACATTTTTACCGTCTGCATTTTCTGCACCGCTGACAAATGACACCTGGAATTCGCTGATATCAACAGGGATAACACTTCCTGTTGGGTCTGCATCAGGATTTTCCTGGGTGTTGCCTGCAGCCGCATCTTCCTCTGTAACCTGAGGTTCTTCTGAAATATTTTCTGTATTCACAGTCAAATCTTCAATATTTTCTTCTGAATCTTGAACCGCAGTATCGTTTTTTGGTGCATCTGTCGTATTAGGTTCGTCATTTACCGTTAGGTCTTCACTTATCTCTGCAAAAACAAAACTTCCAAGACCTTCAGCAGACACAAATTCAACTTTCTGCCCTCCGTTTTCGTCGCTTCCTGCTGTAAATGTCAGTTCTTCCATATCTCTATTTTCTTTTTGGTGATATAACTTTAGACCTTTCAACGCTGAGATATCAGCCATATTTAAGGAAATTTTATAAGAAATATTCTTTTCTTTTTCTTCTCCATTTTTGTCCTTTCGGCTTACATCAAATCCAAATTTTACCGAAGCACACGAGTTTACCGCCATTGTGGAAATTTTTGTTTCTAATTCTTTTTTTGCTTCTTTTTCTGTTTCTTTAATATCCAGAATATCAGAAGCATCCATTTTAGAGCCGCTTTCACATGACAGCTTAGCTGTTATATCAGTTTCATTAATTCTGCCAGTCCACTGCAGCGACTGCACCGTTGCTTCCTGTTCTTCAGTGTCAAATACGCTTAAATCTTCCGTGCTGCCATCTGAGAACATATCGCCGCCAGAGTCGTCGTAGTTTATGTCAATGTCTTCCTGAGGTGCTGAGGACTCTTCTAGTTCTGTGGATTCATCTGATATTTCTGGCTCTGCAGCAGGCTCTTCCTGGACTTCTTCAGAAGGTTCCTCCTGAACCACAGTTTCCACATCAGATTCGCTGGCGTATATTGAAACTGGCTGCGATATTGGAGACACAGCCATCAGTCCCGCCATCAGCATAGCGACAACCTTGTTTCTTTTTACCATTTTATTTTATTTCCACCTTCTTTTTAATTTTTGCGGGCTTTTTTCTTGCCTTATATTTAATATGCCGAAAAAATATCCCGACATATATAATATGCAGAAAAAATAAAACAAAGAACAAAAAAAAGGAGCGAAAATTATTTTCGCTCCAAAAAATTTGGCTTAATCAGATTTTCGTATATGTATCAGCTACATTACCCGGGATTTCTTTGGCGTCGAACTCTTCTCTCGCAGAGTTAACCCAGGTTCCGGTCAGACCGTGAACCGTACCGTAGAATGCAAAATTTTCTCCAAGAGTTAAAGTTTTCAGGCTTCGCAGGTTAGAAAATGTCCAGTTCATATTTGTTACTTTTGATGTATCAAAATTCGATAAATCAAGCGAGGTTAAAGCATAACACATATTAAACATATTACAGACATTAGTTACATTTGGCGTTTTGAATGATGACATGTCTATTGATTTGAGAAGGCTGCATCCATAGAATATCTGCTCCATATTTATCACGTTTTCTGTTGAAAAAGACGATAAGTCTACTGAAACCAGGCTGGAACATGAGGAAAACATATACTGCATCATTTTTGCATTTGCTGTATTGAATTTAGACACATCTATAGTCGCAACTTTAGAACATCCGCAGAACATATGATTGAATGATGTTGATTTTGATGTGTTAAATTTGGACACGTCCAGTTCAGTCACGCTCTTACATTGATAGAACATTTCTCCAAATGTTGATGCATTTGATGTATCAAAATTTGAAACATCTATAATTGCAAGGCTTTTGCATCCAGAAAACATTCCAATAAATGTTGTCACATTTCCGGTAGAAAATCCAGAGACATCTGCAACCTGAAGATTACTGCAGCCATAAAACATATAACCCATTCCTCTTACTTTTGATGTCTTGAAACTTCTTAAATCCAGATTTTTTAATTTAGTGCATGAATTAAACATATCATTCATATTTACCACGTTTTGAGTATTGAATTTTGATACATCTATTTCTTCCAGATTTCTACAGTCCCAGAACATTGAGTTCATATACACAACTTTTGCTGTATTAAATGAGGAGATATTTAAGGTCGTTAAATTTCCGCACCCTTTAAACATTGAACTCATATTTTCAGTGTTTGACGTATTAAATGATGACAAATCAAGATTTGCAATGCTGCTACAGCTTTTAAACATGTTTCCCATCTCTTCCACTTTTGATGTATCAATATTATCAAACTCTATTGAATTTAAATTTGATTTGTTTCCAAACATAACTTCGCAATCTGAATTAAACTGAATCGGGATTCCTTCAATCTGAGTGGATACCTTCATTATATTACCTTCAGTCCATGCCACTACTCCACCATCATTATCTTCATCAACATTTATAATTTCAGCTCCATCAGGCATTTCCTCATCAGTAAATATTACAGATGTCATATTGTCAGGTATTGCATTATTGAATTCTGTTCCAGTTTTTGTAACAAATGTGACAGCTCTCGCATACAGATTAATATCTCCATCAAGCTGCAAATCTGGTATTCCCGTACTTGATACATTGACTTTATTGATGCATTCCGGTTCAGTATACCAGAAGGCGTAGGCTTCCCCTGGAACTTTGTATTGTCCGCCAATGATATTCATACTGCTATTGAACAGCATCTCGTTTTCAGTGCTGCCATCAGCAAACGTCATCCCATTTCCGTGAAATATAACAGTATATCCGCTGACATTTTTTCTCGGCTTTTTCGTACTTATCTCTATATTTGGAATGTTTCGGTCTTCTTCCTTTTTTCCGTCTTTCCAGCGCTTAACAAAAGTTATCGTACCTTCTTTTTTCGCATCCCTGAAATTGTAAATAAGGCTATCTTCTGTTGTTTCGCTGCTGGCATACACATCATCTGAGATTCCTGCATAACATATTGCTGATGCAATCGGAATCATAAAAAAAGCCGCTTTTCGTATTATATTTGATAATTTTTTTTGCATTTTTCTCTCCTTTTTTCAAAAAAAGAACAGGCAAAAACCGGCACTCTCGCACCGGTTCTTACACTCATCTTTTTTCTTCAGAATGTATTTCAATTTCAACCTTGATATCCTCTGGAGAGATTGTTTTTTTTGTTTCTTTTGGGGCTTCCTTTGTTTTTTCGCCTGATGCAGGCGTTCCTTCCTGCATCAGATATCCGGTAATATATTCCATATTGCTTGACAGAATAAATTTACTGTCATCACTGTCTGGAATATCAAATTCATTTTTAATCTCCTGCATTTCATCAGTATCTCTCACAAAGATGAGGTCTGCTTTCTGCGGATTTTTTGTGAATTCACCGGTTGCCATGACATTTGCTTCAACTAGACGGCTTAAAGACATGGTTTTGGAACCAGCTGCTCGCCCTACCTGATTCAGCATACCGCTAAGACTTCTGGAAGCCACGTTTTCCTGAGCTTTTTCATTCATCCAGAGGATTTCACGGTTTTTGATATCAATGATATACATTGATGCCTGAGTCGCATTCGTATCCAGAATAAATCTGTTTACGACTGTTGCAGGTTCAAAGGTCTCACCCATATCATCATCTGTTCTCTTCATGACCCCGAAACATGTATGTGGCTGCTCTGAAAATTTCTGTCCAGTATAACTGTTTACCTGTGGAATAGCATATGCAATTCCTCTTGCTTTCAGCTTTTCAATATCCATGTCAATGAATTCGGCACGGCCATCTCCATTACATGGGCCACCATCCTGCACGTCACCGGAATAAATGAAACCTTCACAGGAATATTCTCCATTCCAGCCGCAGAAATCAACGATATTCATGTTTTTATCGCAGAACGCAACTGTCAGGTCAATGTCAACTCGGTTGCCATCATGGTAACCCTCGTTATCATCGCCTTCCATAAGGTTTGTCCAACTGGTGAAGAATCGCATTTTATTCCAATTCTCTGCAATCGGCATCTTGGAGCCGGAGGTCATGCCTCCCACCGCTCCTGAATTATCACGAATATCTGTCGGGATTTTTACGGTAGCGATTGCATCACTCATAAACACTTTACCCATCGGCTTTTTGCCGACAAATTTTTCCGACATTCCTTTCATCGCGATATTAACGGCCTCTTCAATCTGTTCTGCTGTAAAGCCTTTTCGGTTTTTATTAACGCTTCTTACCACTTTTCCGGTCTTTCCCTTAAAGAAGCGTTCTTCTTCGTCATGGTCTCTCATCTCAATATTACCGATTGCTCCGGTTACAGTTGCAATCCCGGCTTTTGCTGAAACTCTTTTCATTGCGTCAAGAACAACCTGCTCCTTACCCTGCTCAATACCCATACGATACAGCTTGTCAAAGCGACGCATGAACTCACCTGGCATTTTCGCAGATTCCTTTACTGCGAGTTCAACATTCCCGGCTTTAACGGCCTCTTCCAGTCTTCTCGCCGGACGGTCAATCTTCATTCCGCTCTGGATGATGATAATTGCCTGCTTTACATTATCGTATTTTGCAGCCTTCCATGCTGGGTCTGAGATATGAAGACGCTTAAACAGTCGGCTCCATTCTTCGTCATGTCCATGCATGAAGTTAGAAAGTTTTTCTCCACTTCCTCTGTCCATTTCCGCCAGGTTATCCATCACAAAACGCCTTCCTGTTCTTCCAAGCGCAAAATCAGGCATATCCTCTTTTGTATCTTTAAGCGCAATTGCTCCATATGGGTCACGTGCTGCACCAATTCTCTGCAGTGATTTAAACGCCGCATACCTCAGCAGGTCTGCCGGCTGTTTCATAAACTTAGCGGTATGCAGTGAATTTTCGGAAAGTTCCTCCACCATCATTGCACAGGCAACAGCATTCTCGCGGTTCTTTGTTGCATCATTATCAATCAGGGCATTAATTTTTCCCGGATTCTCTTTTACATACTCCATGATAAACTCACGCTGTTCTTTTGAGTATGCGATTACTGATTTCACTGCCATTTCAAAAGTAGCGTCAAGGTCTTCTCGGCTTCCAGTCATAAGAACTCTTCTCATAGGCTGCCCGATGAATGGATAGGACTTCTTTTCTTTCATATATTCTTTTGGCTCCAGCTGCAGTCCGGATAAACCATAAATAACCTGGTCGATAAAGTATTCCGCATGACTTCTTTCCATACATCCTTCAGGAAAATCCGGATAAAACGGCTTCGGCTGTTTACCTGCTCCGATTACTTCTGACAGCATGGCAAAATTGTCTTCATAAAAATCCTTGATATCCTCAGCATCTGCTTTTGCAAGTGCGCGCAGCTGTTCTGTTGTAAGAGGAAATCCAATGGAAATGAAATTTGCAGCAACAGTTGCTGCGAGGCTCAGGTTATCATTATCTTTCTGCTCCGGAAGGATTACTTTACCCTGCATTTCATAATATTTTTTCATAATTGTTTTATTCATATTTTTTTTCTCCTTTTTGTTTTAGATGTATGTTTTGAGCCGCAAAAAAGCAGCCAGGAACGGCTGCGTCACGGAAACACCAGAAATATCAGAAGCATCTGAAATACTAGGGATTTCAGGAAGATTGACTTTCTTTTCTGCGAGATGTTTTTCTTCGTATATCGAAGGCCGAGCCGCAACGTCATTTTGTTCTTGACTTGGAATGCCAGACCGGCATTTCAAGTTTCTGTATATTTAATATGCTGAAAAAAATTACAATGGATTGTTTTTTACGTATTTTTTTTATTATTTTTTTTCGAATTAGAAATCCGCCTGCAGTACGCAGACGGCTGAAGTTTTTGTGTGTTAGGTTTTTCTCACCGTGAGAAAAAGTTCTTGCGGCAATGATAGCGCGAGCTATGCTCGCGTGTGTCAAGCCTCGTAGAGGCTGACAAGCGAAGCCGTAAGGCTGAGTACAGTACCTCGTAGAGGCTGACAAGCGACGACGAAGTCGGAGTGTAGAACGCTGGCGGGATTTCCGGCTCCCCGTACACTTTAGCAACTGATTACTTACAGCAATCCTCCTCCGACGGCAAGCCTGGTCGTCGGTTTCCCCGTCCATCGATGATTTCTCACCGCAGCGCTTTTCTCACCGTGAGAAAAGTACTGCACACTCCGTGTTGAGGAAAAGCGCTGCACACTTCGTGTTGAGAAAGTACTTTCTCAGCATCCGAATTCTTCTCTCAGCATATCCAACTCTGCAAGCAGTTCCTCCTTTGTTTTTCTCCTTTTTGGGGACTCTCTTTTCTTTCCGCTGAACATCGTTATGCCTTTGTTTCTCTTTATCTTTTCATAATTTCTTCTTTCTTTTGCTTCCCACTGATGCCTATAGCGGTTCCCAGAGTTATCTTTCCATCCAGTAGAGTGGTATCCGTTAAATTCTTCATCCGGCCAGATGCTTTTAAAAGATTTATCCTTTGCCTTCACAAATCTTCTATATTCTTCTTCAGCCTCCATGGCGTACGCAGCGCGAGCACGCTGAATATATCTTGCGTCATCTCGCCATGGGTAGCATTTGTGCTGGCTCCGGCCCTGTTTTTCTTTGTGTCTTCTTTCTGCCTGCATTTTATAATAATATTGCATGTCTGTTTTTATCTCAGACTGCCTAATATATTCAGCATTGACTTTATCGCGAAGATTTCTAACGTCATAGTTTGGCTGCCCTGATGTATCTAGCCAAAAAAGATAGTTATTGATTTTCCATTCATCATTAATGCTTTTGTAATGAAGACGTGAGATAGGATAGTGGTACATGGTATATATTATTTCATCGTAAGGGTCTTTTCTCATGAGACCATTTAATGCCTGGTTGTCCATATATTTATTATTATATCTGCCTGCTATAGGCTCCCCCTCAAAATTACATACTGGACGATTGTACCTTGCAAGAAAGCATACCAGCTCCCTTTCTGTGTCAAATATCTTTTCGTCCTTGACTATATACCTCTTTCCCTCAACATCGTATCCAAGCACTGTTGACAAATGAATTTTTGGAGGATTTATTTTATACATATTTTTTCTCCTTTCTTTTCTATTTAGATGCAAATAATATGCTGATTTTTTAGAAACAAAAAAAACGAGCGACAAAAAAATCGCCCGTATACATCTTGTTTTGACAAAATGTTTCACGTGAAACATTTTTAGACATTATTTTTTTCTCACGGTGAGAAAATATCACCTTCCAATCTCATCATGCGCAGGCATCGGCATTGAATGTGATAAAGGTTTTGAAAGGTTTTGACCTCCTTCTTTGTCCTTATCCTGTCCAAAATCAAATTGTTTTCTTGTGATGTCATCTGCTGTATTAATCAGCCTTTCTGCTTTATTTAAAATCTCGCCAGGCATTCTAAATGCTTTACTCGTATACCTTTTTGCCAGAAGAGCAAAGTGAATTCCTTTTTCAAGGTCCTGGCCGCCATACATGTTCCTGCCATTTGTTCCAACGATAGACTGTGCAGTCTGCCCCAGTTCATTCACTGACATAGCCATTCCAACAGCAGCGTCTCCGACTCGCGATATTGCTTCCGATGTCTGCCCGTGTACTTTTCTTCTTCCAAGAAAGCCTTTTTTAACGACATCCCAGCTCATCCCATTTTCCTTGAGCTCTTTTTTAGCCTCCTGCCTGAGCGCGTACCTGTATTTTGAGGCTTGTCGGTCTTTTTTTATTGCAGGCCCTATTGCTCCAATATTTTTTGCTAGTGTTGCGGCCCTTCTAAAAAAATTTCCGGGGCTGTTTCCTACACTTTCCATATGCATATAAGAGCGCCTGAACTCTTCTAAATCCATATATTTTTTCCTCCTTTCTTTTCTTTCTATTTTTACACGCCATATTTTCTCACGGTGAGAAAACATGCGATATGACTCCGCGAGTTGTGCTCGCGTGTACCCATCACATAGAGGCTGGGCACAGTACAACTTTTTGTCGCTGACAAACGAAGCCGTAAAGCTGAATGCAGGTCGCGGACGGGGATGCAAATCTGCATTCGAAGTTAAAGACGGAACATTTGACCTACGGACGACTTCTTCTTGTCTGCCGCATCCACTTTTTGTCAGTTTGTACCAATCTTAACTTTCTCACGGTGAGAAAATCGGTGAGAAAATTACTATATGTATCTTTTTTCGATACACTTTTTTTCGCCAAACTGTTTTTCTCACGGTGAGAAAAATTCCCCGTTTACTATACAAGAGCAGCTTTCACTGAAAATATATGTATTTCAGGTAGCAGAAGAATCCGATTAGCACGCCTGTTTTTCTTTTCTTCTAACCAAATCAACTTTTCCACCTTTTGAAACAATACATTTTTCGATGTTGTCTTCTGATGGGATATTGAACATTGCTTCTTTCAGAATCCTTTCCAGGATACCCCTTAAACCTCTTGCACCTGTTTTCTTTTTGATTGTCTCTTTGGCAATTTCTTTTAATGCTTCTGGTGTGAACTCTAATTCTACACCATCATACTTAAAGATTTCCTTATACTGGTTAACGATACAATCTTTTGGTTCAGTAAGGATTTTCATCATTGCCTCTTCATCCAGTTCATCAAGTGAGACGACAACCGGAACCCTTCCGATAAATTCTGGAATGAAGCCATACTGCACAAGGTCTTCCGTTGTAACAAGCTTTAACGCTTCCCCGATTTCTTTTTCTTTTTCTTTCTCTACGTTTGAACCGAACCCGATAGCAGTATTTTTTGTCGCTGTCCTTTTATTGACGATTTCTTCCATGCCTGGGAAGGCTCCTCCGCAAATAAATAAAATATTCTCTGTATTTACCGGAATGCATCTTTCATTCGGATTCTTTCTTCCGCCTGACTGTGCAACGTTTGCAGTAGTGCCTTCAATCAGCTTCAGCAGTGCCTGCTGGACACCTTCCCCAGACGGGTCTTTCGTAAGACTTGCCCCGACATTGGATTTTGCAATCTTATCAACCTCGTCAAGAAAGATGATTCCATGCTCGGCCTTATCAACATCTCCATCTGCAGCCTGAATCAATTTGAGAATTACATTCTCAACGTCATCACCCACGTAACCTGCCTCGGTGAGAGAGGTGCAGTCAGCGATTGCAAATGGCACATCAAGCATTTTGGCGATGGTCTGGGCTAATAATGTTTTTCCACTTCCAGTTGGACCCATAAGAAGAATGTTGCTCTTGTTAATCTTTACATCGGAATCAATATCCATTCGTTTATAATGATTATACACAGCAATTGACATCGCAATTTTTGCGTCATCCTGACCAATGATGTATTTATCAAGTTCATGTTTCATCTCTCTTGGTGTCATCCTTCTGCCTTTCTTATTTGCAGAAATGTTTTCAATGTTTTTATATGTTTTACCGTATAAAATCTTAACGCATTCTTCACAGATAAGGCATCCATTAAGAGAAGAGCGATAAGCACGTTTTGGTTTTATAATTTCTTCTCCGCAAAAGTTACATACCGGTTTATTATTTGACTGCATAGTTTTTACCTCCATTGTTTTCTACTTTTACTATGCAGATTTTTTGATTTACTAAAAAAATTTGCGGAAATATTTTTTCTCACCGATTTTCTCACGGTGAGAAACTTGGTAAAAGAAAATCTTTGTTTTTGATAGCTCAGCCTTACGGCTTCGCTACCAAGTCTTGCAGAGGCTGAGTACAGAGAATAAATATGATACCTCGCCGTTCCGGCTCGTTACCAGATTTTATTGATAAACCCCAGGCTTTGCCGGAGTCGGTACCAAGCGGCTTTTTGCCGCTGACAAGCGAACCCGTAAGGCTGAGTGCAGAGATTAAAATTAAGTTTTCTCACGGTGAGAAAAACAATCTCATAAGCATCACCTTCCTCGGTCTACTTCCTCAATCACACTTTTTACCTTCACAATCTTTGGTTTTGATTTTTCTGGATAAAGTCTTGGTGACTCCCCGCTCTGGTTAGAAGTAGCTTCTGCTCCGAAATTCTCATCCATGCCGGAAACATCTTCTGCTTCTTTTTCTTCATCCTCTTCCAGCTCCAGACCAAAATCTTCCTCATCATATTCTTTATCCGGCTCAACGCCTGAAGCAGTAGCAGTGTCTCCCGCCTTCTTCTGACGGTACGCGGCAAGCCTTTCTACTGCCTGTCGTCTCTGTTCTTCAGTCATAACTCTTTTTTTCTTCTTCATAGAAAGCAATTCTCTTGGTGCTTCATATATTTTTGAAACTACTTTTCCATTTACTTTTCCTACCTCGATTACTTTCCATGCTTCAGATTCTTCTACATATTTATCAAGTCTTCGCATGATATGATATTCAGTTGTAAATATCTGCATTTTTTTTGAATTTCCTGACATACAGATATGAGTTTCTCTTTCATCTTTATTTCTTTCTATAGCCATATTTTTTCTCCTTTAAAAAAATAAGTATTCAGTCATCTACAATATGCTGAATACTCACCTTTTTTTGTTGTTTTTTTTCTTTTTCTCACGGTGAGAAATTTATCGACAGGTGGAAAAACTGCGGTCACCTTCGATAACTCTCCGACTTTGCCGGAGTCGTTACCAGCATAAATTGATACCTCGCCGTATCTGGCTCGGTACCAGATTAAAAAGTGATGCCTCACCGGCCTTGCCGGGTTCGGCACCAGAACACGCATGATAACTCAGGCTTAGCGCCTTCGTTACCAGAATAAATATGATACTTCGTGCTTCGCACTCAGTACCAGAATAAATATGATAACTCGCTTGCTCTGCCGGACCCGTTATCAATCGGCTTTTTGCCGCTGACAAGCGAAGCCGTAAGGTTGAGTGCAAAGATTAAAATTGATAACTCGCGCTTCGCGCTCGTTGCCTAACTTCGGACGAGGATTCAAACCCGCGTGAGAAGTTAAAGTTAAAACCGGAACATTTGACCCGCGGACGACTTTTCGTCGGCCGGGGACTTCCCGTTCTCCGTTACGGCAAAGACCTCAACTTTGCCGTGGATTTATCTGAATAAAATTGATATTTTTTAATGCTTTTTTATTGATTTTCTTTATTTTTTATCATATAATTTATTTAATCAAAATATTAAACTATAAAATACATTTTACAGAATAGGAGAATAGTTGTGAGAAAAGGAATAGTCTTATCATCTATTTTTGAAAAGGGTGGAACAGGGAAATCAACTATCACATACAATCTCGCTTATTATTTAAGCCAAAAATATAAAGTACTTGTCATTGACCTCGACGGACAGTCTGCTGACATTACATACTTCATGCTCGGAGAAGATAAGCTGAAATCCAGAGACAGTATGAAAACAATAAAATCTGTTTTTGAAAATTCAATGACTCTTGACAATGTAATTCTCACAGTCAAAGATAATCTTGATTTAATTCCAGCCAACACATATGTAACAGACTTATCCCCGGCATACAAGACATCTGTTTTTAAAAATATCATACGGCGGCTTAAAGAAGAATATGATTTTATATTTATAGATGTCTCACCGAGCCCGAATCATGGTCACGTATTATGCCTGAGTGTAACAGACTACCTTATTCCAATTACCGTACTTGATGCTGCTTGTATAACTGCATTAATGTCTCTCGATGAGAGCGTATATGAGGTACAGGATGCATCAAATCCGAAACTGAAATATTTAGGCATCGTAGTCAATAAATATGATAATAGAACAAACATCTCAAAAACTGTACTAAACCAATTAAATAGGCTTACCAAGGAACTTGGGACTTCTATTTTTAAAACAAAAATTCATCAGAATGTAAGCCTTAGCGAGCAAACTCTTTTTCATCAAAGCATTTTTGAATACTTAACACGCAATAAGGCTGCCGCAAAAGCAGCAAAAGAATATGCCTCTCTTGCGGAAGAAATTTTATCACGTATATCCCAAATAGAAGGAGATGAGCTTAATGTCTAAAGATTTATTCGCCAATATGGATGAACCATCATTCACAAGGAGAAAGTTTCCTCAGCTGGAAGAGGAGAAGAGGGAAGCAGAACTCATTGAGCAGGCAAAGGAAAATAATAACTTAATCACTCTGCCTATTACACAGCTTGTCATGGACCCCGACAATGAATCTATTTTTGGTAAAATAGAGCTTGGTTCAATCGTCAACTTTTCTTCTGAAATTGAGCATAATGGGTTCAAAGGTGCTATCATGGCTTATCCAATAGATACAGATGATGGAAAAAAATATCAGATTGAATCCGGACATCGTCGTTTTCTTGCTGCGAAAGAGGCCGGGTTGGAAGAATTACCTGTTATTGTAACAGAACCTCCGCTATCTGACACCGAAAGAAAAATCCGCTTAATTGATATGAATATGCAGAACCGTGACTTAAAGCCCTCAGTTTTAGCAAATGTTGCTTCTGTGCTGCTGGATAATATTACAGCAGAAGAAGAGAAGGATGGCATGCCTGCAAAAAAAGATTTAGTTTATGGACTTGTTGCCAGAAAAATGAATACTTCTCCGAAGACGATATACAGATATCAATCTTTGAACAAATTGATTCCCAAGCTCAAAGAATTTGCAGACGAAGGGGTGTCCTGGACAGCTTTAACCCAGGCAGCGAAATTGCCGGAAGATAAGCAAGAATTAATAGCACTGGCCATATCAAACGAATTAGTAGAAAATCAAGCCGAAAATATAACAAGACCTTGGATTATTTCTTTAATCGCAAGGACATCTGGACAAACCGACGAGCCAAAGTCAAAGACTATAGTAAGAAGCAGGAGCGGTGCAAAGATTATTTCCAAATGTGCAAAGGATTTTGACTATATCTTCAGCGGAAATGCTACATTCAAGGATTCTGAAAAGAAGCAGGCGTTCGACGATTTAGTGGAATTGCGTGATAAACTCAATAAAAAGATATCAGAACTTGGTAACGAGATATTCTAATTTTTTTCATATTTTCTCACGGTGAGAAAACAAAAAAAAGAAGAGAAGAGGAGCATGTATCCTTTTCTCTTCTTTTTTTACGCTTGGTCCCTATTTAATAAAGCCCTTTCATACTCATCAAAATCATAATCTCGCTGATGAAAATTATTAAATTTATTTTGTTTTTTACCATTTTCTTTTTTAACCGGCAAATCGTAATTTTCTTTGATAGCCTTAATCATAAATCCGACTAAATTATCAATAGCATTAGTAGAAGAGGAGGCTACCATATATGCCTTTTCAATTTTTTGAATATCATATTCCGCAGCTTTGCATATGACACCTATGTCATCATACGACAATTCTTCTTTTATAAGTGTTTTAACTTTAAAGAAAAGTTCAAATTGTTCCTCCTGGCTTAACTGCGATTTACTCTTCTTAGTTGCTTCTGTTTTTTTCTCTTCTTCATTTTCTTTATTTCCGAGTTCCACAAAAAAAGTAATCGCGTAAACTTTTCCACCATGACCAGCCTTTTTAGGTTCATACGAAACAAATGTTCCGTTGTCCACTCTATTGATTTCTTTCACGGCAACCTCTATGACTTTCCTTCGGAACTCATACCAATCAGAAAAGCTTTTTTCCGTTGCCTTTTCTACAGCTTTATCATAATCAGGAGTAGGAGAGCCAGCCAACACTTTCTGCACCGCGCTAGTCTCTGCATTTACGACGCCTAACGACAGCTTTAATTCAGACAATCCAATTTCTATTTTATAATGTCCTTTTGTCGCCTCTTTTTTAGTATATTTTGCTACACCAGGTTTTTTCATATTATAACACTCTGACAGTAATATCTCATGCAGACGTAGTGCATAAACACTATTATATGCCAGTATAACAGGGAGGTCCAAAACCGTAAAAGGAGCCTCTTGTGTTAAATATTTTTTTAGCTCATAATTAAATTTGACTGTAAAGGTTCCTTTTTCATACTGGGCCATTGATATTAATGATATGTATTTGAATGTTTTTATGTCATCGTTTACGAAACCAATAGTCCTGGATGTCATAGAAGAGGCAGCATTCTTGAGCTGTGTATAAAAGCTTCCCCCAGATACTCCAAGTCGTTCTCTTAGTTCTGCAGCCTTCATCGAACAAACTAATCCGCCAGTTTCGCCTTCATCGTTATATTGCCGCTTCTGTAGTTTTGAGAGAACAATGTTTAACAATTTTTGCTCCATTAATGAAGCCTTGTATTTACTATCTATTAATGTATTTGACTTTGAAAACAGGTCTCCATGGCATTCATATAATACATCTGTGTTTTCTTCTTTTTTTCTCAATTTGTCACACTCCAATTTAGACTGGATTTTCTCCAAAATGAACGGTAAACTAATAGATATTATATCAGCGCATGCTAAAAAAAGCAACCAAAACTCCAAAATGAACGGTAAAGGCTCTTACCGTCCAAATATGGAGCGTACATTTTATTCTTTGGGCGACTCCACATTTAGACGTAAAAAAAACTCCATATTCAAACGGAAGTAATTTACTATCCCGTTCAAATATGGAGTAAATTTTGTATTTGATATTTTTTTTGACCGTCCAAATATGGAGTTTATAGATTAGATTTCTCTGAAAATTAACATATAACCATATACGCTCCATATTTAGACGGGATAGACAAGCTTAATCATGTCGGCATATTTATTTTACTTCTTCAAAATATTAAATTACCGCTTTGTAAACGTAATCCATGGGATTTTTCATGAATAAACGATACGTAAAGTGTACTATTTTTTGCTTCTTTATTCTTGATATAAAAAGCTCCATATTTGAACGGTTTTAGATTTTTACTTCCGTACAAAAAAGGAGCCCATCTATTATTTGTTAAAAAAAATGCTCCATATTTGGACGGAATATTTTTTCAACTCCATTTTTAGACGGTTAAGCAATTGAATTTTTCTCCACATATGGCCGGGATACAATAACGAAAAGCTCTTATTCTGGACGGAAGTTACAAAATATCTATAAAAATACGGTTTTTGCGCCAGATTTATCCGCTAATTCCTCCAAAAAACTACCTTTTCATATCAGAAAAACAACTCCATTTTTAGACGGTTGTCGCTCCTTTATCATTTCGTAAGTTTATCCACATAAATACGTAAGTTCATCCGTAAATCTACGCTAAAAAGTCCTAGAAGCCTTGCAAATAGCGGCATTTGTAGCATATAATAAATAAATGAAACTTATGTTGTTATTATATATAATAAAACAACCTCCATTTTTCAAAGTTCAAAAGAGTAGAAGAGTAGTGTCATACAAAAAACATATGACAAAAAGAGGGTATGCCTTTGTTGATAACTCGGGCTTACGCCTTCGTTACCAGAATAAATATAACCAAGCGGCTTTTGCCGCTGACAAACGAAGCCGTAAGGCTGAGTGTAGTGCACGAACGGGGATTCAGACCCACATGCGAAGTTAAGACCGGAACATTTGGCCCGCGGACGACTCTTTGTTGACCGGGAACTTCCCGTTCTCCGTTAAAACTATCGAGTTAAGTAATTATACTCGATACTTATCAAAAATACCACCTATGATTTTTTTAACTCAATAATCAGTGGCGGTATTTTTTACGAGAAATGGACGCTCTGGGACTCGAACCCAGGACCGACCGGTTATGAGCCGGTTGCTCTAACCAACTGAGCTAAGCGTCCATATAATTAATACTATATTTAATTTAACTTTAAATCCACTAATCCGGCTCATACCTTCCGGTTACTCGCCAAATCTGTGACCCTGTCACATCTTTTTCTTCGCACGCCTTCGGCGTTGAGCCGGTTGCTCTAACCAACTGAGCAAGCATGGTAACGGTGACTTTATGCAATGCCATAGGCTTTAAGTCATGTGCAAGATTTTTTTTATCTTGTTACATATATAGTATGCTGAATAAATATTGTTTTTGACGAAAAAAGAAAAAATATTTTATTTTTTTTGGTAACTCAGGCTTAGCGGGGCCCGTTACAGAACTCCGAACGTGGATTCTGGCTCACGTGCAAAGCTGAACACGAAAACTTTGATTCACGAAAGATACTACCATGTTACCAAAGGACGGAATACCGCGGCCAGGCTGGCCGTCGTGGAAGGATTGCTATAAGCGGTCCGACCCCGAACAGTCTGGTTGTCCATCGGTTCGGAGGTGGCTTGACGTGTGCGGGGAGTCAGAAACTCCGTCAACGCCTGGTGGCGGTGAACTTATGTTCAACGAATCATTACCGTCATTTTTCGGTTCCTCGTTCAGCCACTGTATACAATCATCAAGAGCATCGTCGTAATTATTGAAGACACCTCCAGAAGGGGAATTGTAAACGGCATCATATGTTTCTATAGGATTTTCCCAATCATAGTCTACGTCGAACTCGTAGGACTCATGCACCAACAACGGGGCCAGTTCTTCAACAGACATTTGCCGGATGCGGTCAAGATTTCGAATATGTTTCTTCCGTTCCAATTTTATTTTTCCTCCTTTTTTTTGCTTTTCGTTACGCTGCTTGACATGGTAATAGTAATAAACAGTTGCAGATGTATACTTTCCAAAGAAAAAATCATTTTTTATATTGTTTTTAAGCAAAAAAACATAACTTTGTCATAGCGTTATCAATAGCATCATCATTTATTGTAGATGTGTATACAACACAATAGTGTATAAGCATTCTACATTCCCCCAATTAGACTTAAAAAATTATACTTTCCTCCAACTTAAGTTAAATGTTTGAATGAAAATGGTTGACTTTCCCCCAACTTAAGTTAAAAAATTATGCTTCCCCCCTAAGTTCGACTTAATATATTTAATATGAGTTGGAGGAAAGCAGTAATAAATAATGCATTTTATGTCTTTCCCCCAACTGAAGTTAAGACATTCCCCCAAGTCAAGTTAAACCGACAATCATTTATTTATGGAAACTATATTTAGAAGCAGTGGTTTCTATATCTATACGACAAACCCAGATTTTTCAAATAGATGTATGGAAAAGGCCTGAAAATCACATATTTTTGTAATTTTTAGCCTTTTCTTACAACCAAGCAGTCGCCGTATCTTGCGATAAGAAATCACCATTCTAGTTCTGAGAAATCTTTAATATATTTTTCTTCCCTGCCAAAGTCTTGTCTCATTTGGTCCACATACGCATTGTATTGCACAACCATTTGTGACTTTATTGTCTGTACTTTATCCAATAATTCCTGATTATCTGGATTATTTGTTTCAATCCCTTTTAATACATTGATGATATCATTCCCGAACACATATTCGTCGCATGCTTCAAGCAATTCTGACCAACAGCCTTGTTTTGCCTCAGGCAATCTTTCTTTATATGCAATATACAAAAAATCATCTTTGAATGTGTGGTTATGGAATGGGCCCGGTTCATATATCATATCCACGACACCTGCTGTTTCCATATATCCGTTCTTTTTGTAGTTAGAAATGCGTACATAACTTTTAGGCAAGTCTTCCGGCTTTATTTTTGTTTTCCGCCCGCTTTTCCATCCGGAGTATAAATAGCCTCCAGGAATCTCAAAGTGCATATATACAGATTTATCATGCCGTAGCCGCATTTCCTTTTCTTTCAAAAATTCCTTTGCACTTTTAAGATTTCCGTTTGGCATTGTTCCTTTCACAGAAAACCTTATCCCGGGAAAATCTCCATTTTTATCTTTTGCGGATTCGGAAAACATTTGAAAAGCAAATCTGTCTTTTAATGCAGCGACAGTTTCTTTTGTGATTTCCCCGTATACTGTACATGGAATAAGCCTGTCTGCAGGGGCTTTTCTAACAGGCACCAGTGAATCGTAACTACAATTATAGAATTTGCTTGCAAATCTTCTTTTTGCCATGTTGAGCTCTCCTCCTACATCCTGCGTTATTTTTCGTTGTTCGTTGTTTCTGTTGTTTCATCTTGGATATCGAAACTTGAATAGTTTTCTTTCAGATAACCTGCCAATGTACTGATTAAGATGACTGTCATTACAAGCGCAAGCATCACTTTAAAAAATTGTTCCATTTGTGAGTTCAAAATTATCGCCTCCTTGTTGTCGTATGACCGGCTGTGCCGGCCTCTTCACATACAATATGCCGATTTTCTGCAAAAAAGGAAACGATGCTTTATCGTATCGGTTCTTCTCACCGTGAGAAGAACCGCATATAAAGATTACGCTGCGACCATCATTTTAGCCTCTACTACATCTGTTTTAAGAATACTTTTAATCGGGACCAGATATCCGGAAGCACCCTCTCCCATCTTTCTCCATGTCACCCTAAGTGATTTCGCCTTATCCTGGTCTGCCTCCATTTCAGCAATGAACGCTCTGAATTTTTTCGGGTCCAGTACAAATGCTTCACCTGTATGGTCTAACAGGTAAATGATATGGTCTGCCTTTGTTCTTGCAAAGCAGCCCGGGTTTCTGTGTGAGAATTTCTCATAAGCCAGATTTCCCGTCCTGTGTGCCATAGTATCGGTTTTGATTTCAGCAGTGGACACATGGCCATCTGCATAAACGATTTCAAAATCAATATCATCATCGATTCCACGTCTTGTATTGCTAATATCTCTGACGTCTACAACACTTTTATACTTTCTCAGATGTCTGGCAATACGCTCTTCGCCCTTTTTTCCATAATCCAAATCACGTACAAAACTTCTTCCCTGTGTTTCCCATAATGTCCTTTCTTCTGCTTTCTTTGTCATAATACTTACAACTCCTTTTCGGTTCTTTTTTTTGTTGTAAGTAATATGCTTAAAAACAAGGCAGGCGTGATTTTTTTGCGAGTTATTTATTCTACGGATTTCCTATAGGCATGTTTTTTCTCACGGTGAGAAAACGTCTGTGAGAAATCTATATTTCTGGCTGTGCTTCCGTTCAGCAACTTTTCCACTTTTTTCTTTTTATCCATATTTTTCATATTTCTTTTGACGATTTAATTCACAAACAACGAAAGGGGAATATTTTATGGAAATCTTAAAAGAACTGTTAAAGGAAAATGAAGCAATTTATGAGGTCATATGCTGTGCGAGCAAATCAACGTATATCATTGGACCTGTTGTTGAAGATATCAACCGAGATATTGATTTGTCCGGATGTATTGAAGAGACATTGCACAGAATGCTTGAAAACGGATGCCTGGATTCCGATATCTTCTGTGTACTGAGCGCAACAAAGGAAGATACAAAAAAGGAGCAGCATGAAAGTGACTATAACATTGACCTTGGATATGTAATCTGCGACTTTTATCCGACTGGTGTTGTTGAAACTGGAATCTGTTACGAGCAGCCGATGGTTGCTTATACAGTACATTATTGGGATACTGTATTATGCAAGAATTTTACAGTTAAGGAAGATGCGACAGATGAAGAATTACTGCAGGCAATGGGTGACAAATTTGGATTCAATACAGAAGAATATATCGTCAATGATGTTCGTGATGATGGCACCTTGATTGGAGTGCAGGACGTACTTGATGATACGCTCTTGTTTGTTTTGAAGCGAAAATTCGAGGCAACAGCCAAAGACATCGCAGCATAAAAGCAATAAGCAGCGGGAACGATAATCTTTCCGCTGCTTTTTTTGTCTTTTCTTCTAGAACGCTATATGTTATTGTATCCTTTTTTCAGGTGCTCTTTTGCGATAGCCAAAATGTCTTGTGGTGCGTTTCTTCCCTCTGCGTCATAGTATCTCTTAACCTGTCCCGGCCTGGCAATCAGTTTTGTCACCATCTTTCCGGTTCTCTGATTATGTACAACGATGATGCCGGTGTCTGTTACAGAATGGATTTCCGGCCCGTTTGGATGTCCTCTATCCACGACGAAACTATCCACAACATTTCCTTCGCCGATTACATCTGAAATCAGGGATTCTCTTGTATACCTGTTTTCTTTGTAGTGTTCGCTGACTATACATACCGCCTCCTGTACTGCTGCTTGTTTCCTGTGTCAGAGACAATATGCTGAAAAATGCAATGCATTTTGCGACGACAAAACAAAACGCCGGCAAGTTACTGCCGGCGTTTCTCGTTCTCACTCCTCTCTTTTTCTGGCTATCTTGTTTCTTTTGTGTTTTTTAAAACGGCTCATCTACCACCAGCAGACCATATCCTTTTTCTTTTCGTTTATACAGAATACTCAGCGTGTCATTACGGTCAGAGTCACGGAATACATAAAAATCATGGTCTGTATACTCCATCTCTACACAGGCTTCTTCCCTTGACATTACCTCTGCAACAATCACCTTCTCGCGGTCAATCATCTTAACCATCTGCGCAGCGTCATATGTAGATGTGCATGCATCAGCTACCTCTGTAGCATCAGCCTCGCGGATGGTCTTACTGCCGGCTCTTTTTCTTCCTTTTTCCTTCATTTTTTTTACTCTCTCTGCTGCAATATCAACGGCATCATTCATTGCTTTATATAAGTCATCATCCGTAACTTCTGCCCTTACTACATTTCCATTGAACTTAACGGTGACCTCTGCCCTTTTTGCATTGATTTTTCCTTTTTTTGCAGACACCAGAACCGCGACAGAAGCATCGTCTCCAACCAGGCGCTCAATCTTTTTGATTTTTTCTTCTGCTGCATCTTTAATCCCTTCTGTTAATGTAAAATTCTTTCCTGAAATTGTAAGTCTCATAAACGAGTCCTCCTTCGTATTTGTTTTTGTATATGTAGTATGCCGAAAAAACACGAATGGTTAATTTTTTTGCGAAAAAAAAACTAAAAAAAGAACAAGCACAAAAATGTACTTGTTCTTTTCTGTATAATTAGCAAAACCGCAGCTGTCCGCTTTCTTCGGTTGTGACTGGAGTCTCAGCCTTTATCAGCAACACAGCCGCATCGGCTTTCTTTGGCACAACGGTTTCAATGTTCTCTACTACCGGTACCATCTTTTTAGCCAATGCCATCAAGCGGAAATATTCAGCAGTTCCACCATCTTCCTTTTCGCTTGAAGCGTAGTTTCTGATAGCCGTTGACAACATTTCAAAAGAAACAAAACGGTATCTACTTATCGGGTTCCTATTTGACACATTTTCAAGAACATAAGGATTATCGCCAGCATCAGGACGGTATGAAACGAATTCATAAACAATCCCATTGAGCCGGCATCCAACTCTGTATCCTTCTTCGTTAAGACCCATATCCTTTAATACGGTCATCATGTCCGTATTTGCAACCTTCTTTGATTCGTTCAGGGTTGCAATGCGTGCACGGATATCTCTTCTGGCCTCATTCACTGCTGCGGAAGACCTGATATCCTCTATACCGAGCATTTCTGCTTTATCTGCAAGTTCGTGAATCTCCTGGAGTGCTTCGCGAATCATCATGTTAACGCCGTCTTCAAATGGAACAGAAAACGTATAGTTGTTGAGGTCTGAGAACTCTGCCATTCCATTCTTAAGGCTTTTAAGGACATAATAAAAACCAAGTTCATCCATAGCGCCCATCTCGTAAAAATCTGCCGGAAGTCCGTACGCCGGGCATACCTCCGCAAACATAGTCTTGTCTGTATCCTCAACGAATACCGGTCTTACTCTCTTCTTTGTTGTAAACATTTTACCCATAATAAGGCTCCTTTCTTTGTATCAAAAGTTTTATACAAGTTTAATATGCAAAACGCACGGAGTCTTAAAAAAAGCAGCCGCACAACAGCCAGACAGTTTCTCATTGTTTTCCCATTGCTGCCTGCATGCTACGCCACTCTATTCCTACACCCAGCCTATTGCCAGTATTTGTGCTAGAGACAAACCAATATGGAGTGTATAAGTATTTTGTAATGGCTCAAATCTTCACATCTTTACTTGCTTTTCAAGCAAGTAAATCTGAAAGATTTAGAGCGTCGCTGAATAGGCTTACGCCTATTCGCTCCCAGTTTTTCATGCTGCGACATGTGCGTAATTCTACGGTGCTTTATTGGCTATTGGCTAACGCTCAGCAGTCAGTCGTATACACTAGGTATCTGGCATTTGTTTCGGTGAACTGGCGTTCACCTACACCAGACGCTGTGGCAGTCGTTAAGTTGCCGGGTTTTGTGTTTCACAACGTTTAACATACGAAAAAAGTAGCACTTTGTCGATAAATTTGAGCTTGCGTCATATGACCCCGGCAATAGGAGTGAGCTGAGCGGGTTGACATAGTTTCTCCTATGAAGGAATATGAAGAAAAAATAACTACAAAAAGAGTTATTTTTCCAGAAAAACTATGCCAATCCACACTCAGCCCACTCCAAAAAGTAATGACACCCGTATAATGAGTCGTTCGCCTCGCATATCATGACGGCTTTGAATAGTCGCTACTATTAGCAGCGCATGCCTTATTGCAGTGAGTCTTGCGACTCTCTGCGGATGTGGTCATATAAGTCACCTTATATTTTCCGCCGCCCCTCACATCCTTCACTTTCGTTCATTAAGCATGTTCAGGATACTTAACTTATGAGGAAGACATTCTCTTCTTCTCTGTTCTTCCGCATAGGTTAAGCATCCTCGGCATTCGCAGCAATTGCGTGCGAGCCCCCGCGTCCTACGTTTAACCCTATATTTATTTCTGAATATACGTGTTTTTCAACATCTAGACATTGCAACGTGTCCTTAGGCTTATTGAGGTCCTGAAACGCGCCTTAACCCCTTTGGTGCCCCAGCTGATTCAAAGCCTTATCTGCTGGTCCCCGCCGACTTCTTGCCGCTCGGCCGTTCACTTAACGTTGTTTTAGTAATTGTTGATGATATCGTCCTTTTTAATTGATAACTCGCCGTTCCGGCTCGTAACCAGACTTCGAACGGGGATTCTGACCCACGTGCGAAGTTAAAACCGGAACATTTGACCCGCGGACGGCTTTTTGTCGGTCGGGGATTTCCCTTTCTCCGTTGATACCTCGCCTGCTTTGCCGGACTCGGTACCAGAATAAATATGATAACTCGCCGTTACCGGCTCGTTGCCAGATTTTATTAATTTGTATGTGCTGCTGCTCCAGCCGTACCAGGCTTGATATCTTTTGTTTTTGCCGTGCTGGTGCCATCAGAATCGATATAGTTGTCTGTATCTGGTTCAGAACCTGAATCGGCGTTTTTCTTACTCTTCTGTTCGGATGCGGCTGCCATCTTCTTTGCTTTTTTCAGTTCTTTTTCCGTGCTCTTTTTCATATTTAACTGCATTTCATAATCATCAGTCCTTAAAGTACATATAATAGTCTTGTCATTAAGGGAAACCATATCCAGGATAAATGGCTTATCGTTATTTTCTATTGCACAGGTTAGCGTTCCGTTCTCAAAAGAGCCGTCCATTTCGTCAGCCTGGATTGGATTGTTCGATGAAATGTTGTCAATATAAATATCAACTTTTTTATTTTTAATGTTTAAAAAAGCACTTGCAATTCCAAATGTAGATGGTTCAGCGGAAAGTTTTCCAATACTTACAGAGTCTGCTTCCCAAACTCCGTTAAAATCGGATTCATCAGCATTTTTATTTGGCGTTTTATCAGATTCTGAGGAAGAGGCATCTTCGTCTTTTGTTAGCTTCATTTTTGCCCCCTTAACCTTCGTGATGAGGCTGTCCCCATTAAATATATATGTCGTTTCACTGTTGTCCCCTTTATCTGTGATGACGTTGTCTCCATCCATTATCCATGTTCCGGTCTCTTCATTTCGTCCCTCAAAGTCTATACAATATGCGCCTCCGTCCTTTAGGTTCAGCACAACTGACATTCCGAAAATCTTTCCATACCATGTGCCTACTGGTGTGCCTTTCTTTTTTGGAGTTTCTGTCTGTGCAGGCGCCTGAGGCTCTGCCTTTGCCGAAACAGCCGGAGCGACAACTCCGGCGACCATGCTTGCAACCATGCTGGCTGCTACAATAGCCATTATCCACTTCTGAACAGCTCTTTTTCTATTCTTTTTGGTGGTTCTTTGATTCACTTCGGTCTTTTTGTCCATCTTTTTTTCACGCAGGGTACCCCATCCGACGTAGAAACAATATTCCTTGTTTCGCAGTCGGGTGGGGAGGAATGCGCGGTTTTACATTCCTCCTGCTTCCTCCTTTTCTATTAATTAAATACTGATTTGGAATAACCGCCAGCGTATTTAAATAGTTTAATTTTTGATACCTGTACTGACTTTTTAGTTTTAGAAAAAACGACTCTTGTACCTTTGTGCTGGCATCCTGAAACTTCAATTTTATTACCGTTATAAACGATAATGTCATGAGGCTGAATGGGGTAATGTTGCCTCCTGATTGCTCTTCTTCCAGGAGTTACTTTTTGTAACCGATACTGATGTAGATTCTCTGAGTCTTTCTTATGATTCCTGCTGATTCTGCCATTAAACAACTCTTGGCCGCTTCGCTTTTTACCGTCACGGCTGTCGATATATTTTGCATCGTAGAATTTCTCCAGACACCGGTTGTTCCTGCGCTTTTTCTTATAGCATATAGGTTTTGAACGGTGCTTTGGATGAAACTGCCCCATTACAAAAGCATCATTAACGTGTGATTTGTCAATATCCAATGCCCTGCGCCGTTCTTTCGTTTCAGCGCCATATGTAATATCAATATCAATATCTGGAAACAACGCTTTTACTTCGTTATATAGTTTCCATCGAATAGTAGTCATGTATGTTGCACCCTTAAATGATGCAATCTTTGGTTTCCAGTTATACAACTTACCGCCTTGCTTGTGATTTGCCGGTGTATGGCATTTATCACATACAGTGATGAGATTTGACATACGGTTTGTTCCGCCCTGGCTTCTGTATACGATATGATGTACATGAAGAATCGCACCGTCTTTTATTGCCCTTCCGCAGCACTGGCATGTATATCCATCACGCGCGAACACCGCTTCGCGGAGTGTTGTAATACCGTATCTCTC
>OIZG01000203.1_pt1 | contig 60458 bp, 58 predicted proteins | sample 1588561 | NCBI WGS metagenome assembly OIZG01 (sample SAMN03283267) | human gut metagenome | biome: human-associated habitat; material: feces | host: Homo sapiens | place: USA | collected 2013 | reverse complement strand
GAGAAGTGAATGAGAATAAAAAGCAATTTATAGCATTATTGTTATTAGCTGATGAGCAGGAAAATATGATTGATCACTATCTTGAAAAAGGTACTATGTATGTACTTGAAGATGGTAATGTAAAAGCTGAATGTGTCGTTACTGATGAAGATAATGGAATACTTGAAATTAAAAATATTGCAGTTGATCCTAAGAATCAAGGACAGGGCTATGGGAAAGCATTGATTGACTTCCTTGTAAGTAAATATGCAGATGAATATTCTATTTTGCAGGTTGGAACAGGTGACAGCCCGTTGACCGTACCGTTTTATGAAAAATGCGGATTTGTCCGATCTCACAATATTCCGAATTTCTTTACGGACAATTATGACCACCCAATTTATGAGTGTGGAGTACAGTTAATAGATATGGTATATTTGCAAAGATGTTCAGAGGAGAATAAGCTTATGAATATATTAGTATTAAACGATAGTCCACACGTTAATGCTAATACGATGGCAATGATAAATGCTTTTGCGGATGGTGCAAGAGAAAAAAATCATGACATTCAGACCGTTCAAGTTATGAAGATAACTATAAATAGTTTCTAGGCAAAATCAAGAAAGAAAACTCAATAATAACTTTCACTTTTGGAACAAGAAATAAGTAGTAGTTAGGAGATAGAGAATTGGTAAGACAATACAGCGATAACGATATAGACGCAGTGATGCAGATATGGCTTGATATGAATATTCAAGCACATCATTTCATACCGTCCGATTACTGGCGTACTAACTGCAATATGGTAAGAGAAATGCTTCCTCACGCAGAAATATATGTACATGAGGATGACTGTACAAAGCAGATAGATGGCTTCATTGGATTGAATGATGACTATATCGAAGGTGTTTTTGTAAAAGAAACAATGCAATCAAAAGGTATCGGAAAACAACTTCTAAATCATGCAAAGGAATTCAGATTAAAATTAAAATTAAGTGTCTAGCTTGGATATGACAGGTGTGAAAGGATAATTATGGAATGTAGTAAATAAAGAGTGAATCGTGATATAATAAATAACAGCACCAAAATTTAATATATCAAGAGGAACAGGTAATGAATGGATTATTTAATGTAAGAAAAGCAGATATAAGTGATATTAAAATTATACAAAAGCTTATAAAAAATCTGGCAGAATACGAGAAAAGACCTCAGGATATGACGGCCACAGAGGAAACATTGTGTTATTGGATTTTTGAAAAGAAAATAGCAACTGTATTGATCGCACAATATGATGAAGAAATCATAGGATATGCTATTTATTATCCGGTGTTTGGCTCATTTGCGGGCGAGGCAGGAGTGCATCTTGAGGATTTCCTTTTGAAAGAAGAATATCGTCATCGAGGCCTGGGTAAAAAGTTTTTTTCTAGAATAGAAGAATACGTTAAAGAGGATGGATATTCTAAAATAGAATGGAGCTGTCTTGAATGGAACACGCCATCAATCGGGTTTTATAACAGCATTGGAGCTACGCAGGAGCAGGGAAGAAAATATTTTTCATACATTTGCAGCTGAGGATATATTTATCAATTTCCAATATTGAGATAGGAGATTAGTGTGAAAAAAAGAATGGGAGATTATTATGCAGAACAGTTACCGTTACTTTAAGAATGAACAATGTAAATACTTTCCATGTCACAAGGTAGAAGAAGGGCAGGATTTTAATTGCCTTTTTTGTTATTGTCCGCTGAACCAGTATGAGGATTGTCCAGGTAATCCTCGGATTATTGAGCGGGAAAGTGGAAAGAAGATTAAAGATTGCACGAATTGTACATTTCCACATTTACCAGAGAATTATGATTACATAGTAAAGTTTTTGTCAAAGAAAATGAAATGATGAAGGATAGCTGCAAATAATGATATCGGGGTTAAATAAATATCTTGCATTTAAAAGAATTATATGGAATAATATATCATTATAATTATATTTTGAATAATTATAATATAGATGATAACGAAATAATCACTGTAAACGAAGTAGCTAATATATGGAGAAATATGTTAAAACATATATCATTTACTTCAGGGAATCAGGTGTGAATCCTGAACAGTTCCGCTGCTGTATACAGGGAGGCGGTATCCATTATGCCACTGGAGAGTAATACAATATAATCCGGGAAGGCGGATATCACTTATGATCTGTGAGTCAGAAGACCGGTTTACAGGCAGAGTCACAATAGTCGTTGCGAGAACAACAGACTATTGATTTTTATGCCGGCATATATAAACAAAGCATATCTGCATATATGTGCCGTTCCTTTCTGCAGAGAATGACGAATCATCTTCCGGTTATCACATATACGTTGGTAACCATACATCTTCATATGAAAAAGGAAAGGAAAAAAGAATGAAGAAGAAAAGATTTCTTGCACTATTACTTGTGCTGGTAATGCTTGTATCAACTTTAGTAATGGGTGGATGTGGTACAAGCTCAGGAAACAATGCGGACAATGGAAACAATTATGATGGTCAGTTAGTGTTCGACCATTCTATGGAGCTTAAGTATGCAAAGCTTTTTTCTGTAGATTATTATAAGGGCGGTTATAAGCTTCTTACTATAACTAACAGAGATGAAGATACAGCTATTGTATCAAAGCAGTCTAAAATATTACTTGTTCCAGATGGAATGTCTACACCATCAGGGGTAGATGCAGATACATTAGTATTAAAGGCTCCTGTAACTAACATGCTTGTATCATCTACACCAGTTACATCGCTTATGAATGCGAGTAACTGTCTTTCAGGCATAAGCCAGGTTACTTATGATAAGAAATCATGGTATATAGATGCCGTAAAGAAAGCCTTTGATGATGGAAAGCTTACATATGTTGGTGATTATAAGGCTCCTGATTATGAATCAATCATAGCAGGTTCACCTTCACTTGCCATATATTCAACTATGCTTACAAGTGTGCCTGACGTTGCAGCTAAGTTAAAGGAACTTGGAGTTAATTATATATTAGATCAGTCTACTTATGAGGATCATCCTTTAGGAAGAGTAGAGTGGGCTAAGCTATATGCTGCTCTTTGCAATGAAGAGGAGGCTGCTACAGCTATGTTTAACGAACAGGCTGCTTATGTGGATACACTCTCTAAGGCAGAGAATACAGGAAAGTCTGTTGCAGTATTCTATATAACATCAAAAGGAAAGCTATATGTAAGAAATGCAGGTGATTATCTTGCACAGATGGTTAATATAGCAGGTGGTAACTATATATTCTCTGATCTTAACCCTGATAAGACAGGTACACAGGAGCTTGGAATCGAGAGCTTCTATGAGAAGGCTAAAGATGCAGATTACATTATATATGTATGGAATTTAGGTGGTAAGCCATCTACAATGGCTGATTTTACGTCTTATAACAGTGTACTTTCTGATTTAAAGGCAGTTAAGGATGGCAATGTATGGTGTACAACACCAGATTTCTTCCAGATTGCAGATACAATCGGAAGCATGATCAACGATATCAATCTTATGTTTAAAGCAGACGCTGGCACATCAGAGCTTACATATTTAAAAAAGCTTAAATAAAGTGAATAAATATTAGTATCAATGACTGTCACATTAAGCAAATACATCTTAATGAGACAGTCATTTTGATAAGCACAGGGTTGATAAAGAATGAATTAAGATATGATGAACGCAAAGAAAAATGAGGATAAGTGTGGATAACAACATTAATCAGAAAAATAATAAATTTAAACAGATATTCCGCTATCAGTTTGTTTATGTTGCGCTGCTTATATTAATGGCAGCAGCAGTTATAATGAATATTAATACAGGAAATGTTCATATATCTCCTGTACAGATTGGTAAGATAATATTTTTAAAGGGTGATTCTGGAACACCTGAATACAATATTATATGGAAAATACGCCTTCCACGATTATGTATGGCAGCTATTCTTGGTGGAGCATTATCACTATCAGGTTTTCTGCTGCAGACTTTTTTCAGAAATCCTATAGCTGGTCCCTTCGTGCTTGGTATATCATCAGGAGCCAAGATGTTTGTTGCTATTACGATGATATTTTTACTTGAACATGTTTCCGGTATGCCGCTTTGGGCACAGGTTGCAGCAGCCTTTGTTGGTTCACTGTTTGCCATGCTTTATGTACTGTTTTTTGCCAATAAGGTAAAAAGCATGTCCATGTTATTAGTGGTTGGAATTATGATAAGCTATATATGTTCTGCAATAACAGATTTTTGTATAACATTTGCCAATGATTCTAATATAGCTAATCTTACACACTGGGCAATGGGTAGTTTTTCTGGAAGCTCATGGGCAACTGTAAAGCTTGCAGCATTTATAATATTTCCTACAGCGATTGTTACATTTCTGTTTTCCAAGCCGATAAGCGCTTATCTTTTAGGTGAGGGATATGCACAGAGCATGGGAATCAATATTAAATTTTTCAGAGTATGTATAGTATTACTTTCAAGTTTACTTTCAGCATGTGTTACAGCTCTTGCAGGACCTATATCCTTTGTTGGAATAGCAGTGCCACATATAACGAGATTATCACTTAAAACAACGAAACCATTAATAACCATTCCTGCCATATTCTTAAGTGGCTCAGTATTCTGTATGTTCTGCGACCTTATTGCGAGAACTATATTCTCACCATCTGAGCTTGCTATAGGAACAGTGACAGCAATATTTGGTGCGCCTGTTGTTATATGGCTTATGATTAAGCAGAAAAAGTAATGGCATGTATTTACAATAATAAGCAGTATGTAATAAGCAGTTTTAAAGGTAATTTAGCAGAAACCCAGTTAGCTTTAGCTAAGTGGATGAATGCGACAATCATAAACAGATTGTTCTAAAACAATCGTCCGTTGCCGATAAATCAAATAAAGGAGATTTGTCATGGGCGAATGGAAATCTAAAAATCATAGTAAATACCTGCTACAGCAACATTACAGGATTGGGAGCACGAAAGACGTACTCCCCCACCATATATCATTGGTATGATGGAACGGATTTTAGAACTGGAAAAAGAACTTTCAAAGAAAGGATAAGTTATGGTTCAGAAAGCATATAAATTTCGATTATATCCAAACAAAGAACAAAGAGAATATTTTGCCAAGACTTTCGGTTGTGTGCGTTTTGTATATAATCGTATGCTTGCTGAAAAGATAGCCTATTACGAGGAAACAGGTAAATCTTTGTCTGTTACTCCTGCAAAGTATAAATCGGAATTTCCATGGCTGAAAGAAGTGGATTCCCTTGCACTTGCAAATGCACAGATGAATTTACAGAGTGCATATCGCAATTTTTTTCGTGATAAATCAGTGGGTTTTCCTAAATACAAGAGCAAAAAGGACAACCACAAAGCCTATACAACAAACAATCAGAAAGGTTCAGTTGCGATTGTTGGGAAATGTATAAAGTTACCTAAGATTGGATATGTAAGGGTAAAACAGCATCGTGGATTTATTGGTACAATAAAGAGTGTTACAGTTTCACAAGTACCCAGTGGAAAGTATTATGTATCTATTCTTGTAGAAACAGAGCATATCGAACTTCCACACACGGATAACAAGGTTGGTTTGGATTTGGGAATTAAAGATTTATGTATCATATCAAATGGAGATAAGTTTGAAAACCCTGAGATATTAAAGAAATACGAAAAACAGTTGGTAAAATTACAACGTCAGCTTGCACATAAGGAAAAAGGCAGTGCCAATTTCTATAAAATGAAACGAAAGATAGCAAGATGCCATGAAAGAATTACAAATATCAGAAAAGATAAACTGCATAGAATCTCACATAAACTAATCAACGATAACCAAGTGATAGTAAGTGAAAATCTGGCAATATTCAATATGATAAAAAATCACAACCTTGCAAAATCAATAGCAGACTGTTCATGGTATGAACTAACACGACAATTAGAATACAAGGCTGAATGGAACAATCGTCAGTATATAAAGGTCGATACATTCTATGCGAGCAGTCAGTTGTGTGGGTGCTGTGGATATAAGAATGCAGATGTAAAAAATCTTGCAATAAGAATATGGTCATGTCCTGTATGTGGGACAAAACATGATAGAGACCTAAATGCAAGTCAGAATATATTAGCAGAGGGACTTAGACTACTCTCTACATAACAAAATACAACTAGGGATGGTTCAGCCCGAAGTTACGCTTGTGGAGTTAGTAGGTTACGAGGACGTTGAAGCAAGAAGCCAGTAAGCTTTAGCTTAGTGGTAGTTCACAATGTAGTATAAGTGGAGAAAGTATGGAACAGATATATGTACAGACAGAAGATTTAAGTGTAGGATATCATGGAAAAGTACTGTTATCGGATATAGCCATGAAGGTAAAACCAGGCGAGATTCTTGTACTTATAGGACCTAATGGGGCTGGTAAATCAACTATACTTAAGAACATAATAAGAGAATTGCATCCCATAGGAGGAAACATATACATAAAGGGCAGAAGGACTGACGAGTTTACAGGAAAGGAATATGCTAAAACGATGTCTGTTGTCCTTACTGAAAAGATAAAGACAGAGATGATGACATGCCGTGATGTCGTTGCTATGGGAAGATATCCTTATACGAATTATTTCGGAAAGCTTACAAAGGAAGACGAAGAGATAGTGACAGAATCCTTAAGAAAGGTTTCGGCTACTGATATAGAGAATAAAGATTTTTCACAGATAAGTGATGGACAGCGCCAGCGTATTATGCTTGCAAGAGCGATATGCCAGAAACCAGAGATTATTGTTTTAGATGAGCCGACATCTTTTCTTGATATAAGACATAAGATAGAGCTTCTTGATATATTACAGGAGATGGCGGTAAGAGATAAAGTTGCAGTTATAGTATCCTTACATGAGATAGAACTTGCAGCAAAGGTGGCTGATTACGTTATGTGTATCGGTACAGACAAAACAATAGAATTTGCAAGACCAGAAAGTATATTTACAGATGAGCGGATAAGCAGGCTTTATGGACTTACACAGGGAACATATAACAGCCTTTATGGAAGTGCAGAGTTAAAGAGACCACAGGGTAAGGCACATGTGTTTGTTGTTGGTGGTGCAGGGACAGGTGTATTTACATACAGAGAGCTTCAGAGGGCAGGGATAGCATTTTTAGCAGGAATACTATATGAAAATGATTGCGAATATCCTATTGCAGAGTCGCTTGCTGAAGATGTGATTGTTAATAGGATGTTTGAACCGATAGATGAAGAAACATATAAAAAAGCATGTGCAGGAATAGATGAATCAGACTATGTTATAGATACAGGCTGTCAGGTTGGTGCTATGAATAAAAGATTAAAAGATCTGATAGAATATGCAAAAAAACAGGGAAAGAAAGTGCTTGTAAAGCCAGACAGAGAAGCACTTAAGCAGCTTGTATAAAATAAATATCAAGTACCAACAGAAGAAACTATAAAACAAATATCACGTACCAACAGAAAAAGCTATAACATAAATATCATGTAATACCCGAAGGAATTAAGGAGAAGATTATATATGAAACCTATGGATATTGAAAAACAGTCATTTGCTATAATAGAAAGTGAACTTACTACTGATATACCGCATATATATAAACCGATAGTCAAAAGAGTCATACATACCACAGCAGATTTTTCATATGAGACAAGTATGACATTTTCTGATGGAGTAGTTAACAAGGCACTTGATGCCATACGTTCAGGAGTGGATATTGTTACGGATACCAATATGGCAAAATCAGGAATAAGCCATAAGATGGCTGAAAAGTTCGGATGTCTGCTTAACTGTTATATGGCAGATGAAGATGTGGCATGTGAGGCTGCTAAAAGGGAAGTAACGCGGGCAGCCATCAGTGTTGAAAAAGCGGCAGAACGTAATGCAGGATGCATTATGGTTGTTGGCAATGCACCTACTGCACTTATGAGAATAAGAGAATTATATGATGCAGGGAAATTCTGTCCGTCACTTGTTATTGGAGTACCAGTTGGCTTTGTTAATGTAGTTGAAGCCAAAGAAGATATTATAAACAGCAGTATGCCATATATAGTAGCACGTGGAAGAAAAGGCGGAAGTAATGTTGCAGCGGCTGTTATGAATGCATTGTTTTATATGGCAGCAGATGATGATAAAGAGTGGCGCAGATGTTAGAACGATACGTATATAAAAACCAGCAGAAAATGAGATGTGGATATACTACTGGTACATGTGCCTGTGCTGCGGCAAAGGCAGCTGCACAGATGCTGTTATCAGGAAGAAAAACAGACAAAGTTAAAGTTATGACACCATCAGGAGTCAGTCTTTTACTGGATGTTGAAGATATATCAATGAAGGATACGCAAGTATCATGTGCGATAAGAAAAGACAGTGGTGATGACCCTGATGTGACGAATGGGATATACGTGTATGCTAAAGTATCGTATGCAGAAGTATCATATGCAGAAGCATATTATGATAAAGGACAGAATGAACAAAAAAACGATAAGCGTATAATAGTTGATGGTGGCAAAGGTGTCGGACGTATTACTAAAAAAGGTTTATCAAGACCTGTAGGTGCAGCAGCTATCAATCCAGTGCCTTTAAAGATGATAGAAGCAGGTGTGATGGAGGCAGCAGAGGATTACTGCTATGATGGCGGTCTTCTTGTGGTTATTTCAGTTCCGGATGGTGAAGAGATAGCAAAGAAAACTTTTAATCCTAACCTTGGCATAACAGGCGGCATATCTATACTGGGAACAACAGGAATAGTAGAGCCTATGAGCGAACAGGCACTTATAGATACAATCCGTACAGAGGTCAGTATGCATGTTGCAGAAGGTGAGAAAATGCTGCTGGCAGCACCTGGTAATTATGGACAGGATTTTTTACTCAATACTCTTAATATAGAACTGAAAAGAAGTATCAAATGCAGCAACTATATAGGAGATACTATAGATATTGTGTGTGCTTCGGGAGCAGAAGGCATGCTTCTTGTGGGACACATAGGAAAGCTTGTAAAGCTTGGAGCAGGGATTATGAATACACATTCAAGGATTGCAGATGGACGTATGGAGGTGCTTACTACGTGTGCAGTGCAGGCAGGGGCAAAACCTGATGTGCTAAGGCAGCTTCCAGGGTGCGTTACAACAGATGCAGCACTTGAAATATTGAAAAAATCAGACATGCTTGAAGCGGTAATGGAACAGCTTATGATACGTATTGAAAATGTACTCGAAAGAAGGAGTGCAGGCAGTATAAAGATTGCTGCCATAGTGTTTTCCAATGAATATGGAATACTTGGTAAAACTAAGCTGGCAGATGAGCTGCTGGAAAAGATAAAAGCTTAAGCATAAGAAGTATATAGAAGAATGGAGATTTATATGGTTAAGATTGTTGGAGCAGGACCAGGTGCAAAGGATCTTATAACTGTGCGTGGGATGAAGCTTTTAAATGAAGCAGATGTTATTATATATGCAGGTTCACTTGTCAATGAAGAATTGCTTGAGTATGCAAAAGAAGCCTGTGAGATATATAATAGTGCATATATGAATCTGGATGAAGTTATAGATGTGATAGTTAAGGCTGAAAATGAGGGTAAAAAGGTTGTACGTCTGCATACGGGTGACCCTTCATTATATGGGGCTATACGTGAGCAGATAGAAGAGCTTGCAAAGCATGGAATAGCCTGCGAAGTATGTCCGGGAGTTAGCAGCTTCCTTGCAGCGGCAGCAGCTGTGCAGTGTGAATATACAGTTCCAGCAGTATCACAGTCAGTTATTATCACAAGGATGCCAGGAAGAACGCCAGTACCAGACAATGAGGATATAGGCAGACTTGCAAAGCACAAAACATCTATGGTTATCTTCCTTAGTTCATCCCATCTTAAAGAACTCACAGAAAAGCTGTATGAAGGTGCATACACACCAGATACTCCATGTGCATTGGTGTATAAGGCAAGCTGGAAGGATGAAAAATGTATACGGACAACGCTTGATAAACTCGCAGAAGCGGCAGAAAAAGAGGGCATAACAAAGACAGCTCTTGTCATGGTAGGAGATTTCCTTGGCGATAAATATGCATTTTCAAAACTATATGATAAGGATTTTAAGACGGAGTATCGAAGATAAGAATGAGAACTATCATTATTACATTTACGCATGATGGCATGAAAGTGGCAAAAAAAGCTGCACAGAGTATGAAGGATGATATGAATGTTGATATATACTGCCACTCAAGATGTGCGGATAATTATGATAACGTCATATCATTTGATTCGGTTGGAAGAGTTATACGTGAGCAGTTTATGAATTGTGACAGAATACTGTTTATATGTGCAGCCGCTATTGCGGTAAGAACTCTTGCACCATACATAAAGAGTAAGGTTACAGATCCGGCAGTATTAGTTGCTGATGAACATGGAAGATTCCTTATATCTCTTCTTTCGGGGCATCTTGGAGGTGCAAATGAATGGTGCAGCCAGTTATCATGTAAAATAGGTGCAGTGCCAGTTATTACAACAGCTACGGATGCAAGAGGTGTCTTTGCAGTTGATATATTTGCCAAGGAGAACAATATGCGTATACTCAATCCTGTTATGATTCAGGATATATCAGGCAGAGTGCTGAATGGTGAACCTGTCGGAATAGCAGGTGATAAAGCATATAAAAAGCTATTAGAAAAAACTGTTAAAAAGTGGCATGGGCAGCTTACAATGTTTGGAGAGGAAGCATATGGAACGGGATATGAAACAGCCGGACAAAGCAGTATAGATAAATATGAAAGTGGAATACAGATTATAACAAGTCCGTCTGACCATATGATATTCAGGCGTACATTAAAGCTTGTGCCTATGGATCTTTTTGTAGGAATAGGCTGTAAAAGAGGAAAAACAAGCGGGCAGATAAGAAAAGCGGTAAGCAGTACATGTGATAAGAATGACCTGCTTATGGAAAGAATAGCGGCAGTTGTTTCTGTTGACAGAAAAGCTGACGAACAGGGGATAATAGATTTTGCACGGGAACTGAAAGTACCATATAAAACATACTCAGCACAATATCTTAACACTATCAGGGGTGAATTTACTGCATCAGGCTTTGTTAAGGACAAGGTTGGAGTTGATAATGTGTGTGAGAGAAGTGCATGTGCAGCCTCAAAAGATAAAAGATGTATTGTAAAAAAAACAGTCTGTGACGGAGTGACAGTGGCAATATATGTATAGAATGATAATTATGTAAAAAAAGGAGGTATGTATGCTTAAGATAGTTGGGTTTGGAAGCGGGGCTAAAGATAATATGACACTAGAAGCCTTTGCAGCTATTTCTGATGCCAGGCTTATAGTTGGATATAAGACATACGTTAACATATTAAAACAGTATTTTCCTGAAAAAGAGTATTATTCTACAGATATGATGCAGGAAAAAGAGAGGTGCCAGTACGCTATAGATAAGGCAGAGGAAGGCCTGGAGGTAGTACTTGTATGTAGTGGTGACAGCGGGATATATGGCATGGCAGGTCTTGTATATGAGCTTGCTCAAAAAAGAGTACAGATAAAGGTTATCTCAGGTGTGACAGCAGCAAGCAGTGGTGCAGCTATTCTTGGAGCTCCGTTATCACATGACTTTGCTGTTATAAGCTTAAGTGACTGCATGACACCATGGGAGCTTATAAAGAAAAGAGTGAGGGCTGCTGCAGACAGTGATATGGTAATGTGCATATATAATCCGTCAAGCCGAAGAAGAGCTGGATATCTTAAAGAGGCATGTGAGATCGTGTCAGAGATACAATCACCGGATACAATATGCGGATATGTTAAAAACATAGGCAGGGATAATGAAAAGGCAGAGATACTTACGCTTAAAGAACTGGCAGAATGTGATGTTGATATGTTTACAACTGTATATATAGGAAACAGCCATACTAAGGTTATAGATGGCAGGATGGTCACACCAAGAGGGTACAAGGTTATATGATGAAAAATGTTACTGTTATGCTTTTTGCAGGCACGACAGAGGGAAGAAGACTGTGCGGATATCTGGCAGAAAAAAGTGATACAGGGTTTATCACGCATGTATATGTGACGACAGAATATGGAAAAGAGATTATTTTAGAACTATCTGAAAATATATATAAAGAAAAGCTTCACATACATGTAGGCAGACTTGATGAGGAAGCTATGCAAAAGGAACTTGCATATATAAAACCGGATATTGTTATAGATGCAACACATCCATATGCCAGAGTAGTAACACGCAGTATAAAAGATGTATGTGATAAAGCGGATGTACAGTACATAAGAGTGTTAAGAGAGGAAACGGTTCCTAAAGCAGCATATGAGGATGGAGCATCCTTAGATGACAGGCTTGTGTATACAGACACTATGAAAGAGACTGTTTCTATTCTAAACAGTAAAGATTATCTTAAAAAAAATATATTACTTACAACAGGAAGTAAGAACATCCCTGAATATGTTAATATAAAGGACTATAAAAAGAGAGCATATCTAAGGCTGCTGCCTGATCCGTGTATGCTTCAGAATGCTATAGATGCAGGCTTCTTTCCAGCACATCTTATAGCAATGCAGGGGCCATTTTCTACGGAAATAAATGCAGCATTAATCAGACAGTTTCACATAGATGTGCTTGTGACTAAAGAGTCGGGAAACAGCGGTGGATACAATGAGAAGCTTATGGCAGCAGAACAGACAGGAGCGGATGTTGTGGTTATAAAAAGACCTGTTGAACATGAAGGAAAATGTATAAAAGAGGTCATAGAGTATCTTGAAAAGCTGTAAATACGGCTTATCATATGGTTAAAAAGCAGAGTGATATAAGGGAGAAGCAGATGAAACAGGTGTATATCATAGGAATGGGGCCGGGCAGCAGAAAATGTCTTACACAGCAGGCAAGTGAAGCAATAGAACACGCAGATGTTATTATAGGTTCTAAAAGACTGCTTGAGGCTTATAGTAACACAGATAAAAAACTATTTTTTGCTGTTACAGCCAGGGATATTTACGATATTATAAACAAAGAAAAGTCTTTAATATATGCAGTTTTAATGTCAGGTGATACAGGCTTTTACAGCGGAACAAAGAAGCTTACAGAGCAGCTTTATAAAGCACAGGAGGAAAGTGTTGTAAAAAAGTATGATATAAATATTCTTCCTGGAATATCTTCTGTTATATATCTTGCTTCAAAGATAGGACAGCCGTGGGAGATGGCGGCAATGGTAAGTCTGCATGGTAAGAAACAGAATTATATTCCGCTTGTCTTAACTAATGAATGGACATATTTTCTTACGCAGGGCGATGTTTCTCATATCTGTAAGCGGCTTTGTGAGTCAGGACTGGGCGGGGCAGATATATGGATAGGTGAGAATCTGTCATATGATAATGAAAAGATATTATCAGGGCACATAAGTGAATATGCAGAATATACGGCAGCAGGACTAACAGTTATGGCGGTTCATAATCATTATCCCAAGACAGCTGTTATGACAGGTTTGCCAGATGAGAGTTTTATACGTGCAGATATTCCTATGACAAAGCGCGAAATCAGGGCAAGTGTTGTAAGCAGGTTATCACCGGCTAAGGATGCCATAGTGTATGACATCGGTGCAGGAACAGGTTCGGTTTCTGTAGAACTTGCCATGCATGCATTATATGGAACAGTATATGCCATTGAAAGAACGAAAGAAGGCTGTGAGCTTATAGCGCAAAATGCCAGAAAATTCGGACTTGATAATATAGATATCATTAATGCCAGTGCTGCAGATGTGATAGAGAAACTGCCTGCTGCGGATTCAGTATTTATAGGTGGAAGCGGTGGAGAGCTTGAAAAAATAATGGACATAGTATTAAAGAAAAATCCTGGCGTACACATAGTTATAACAGCAGTGACATTAGAAACGCTTAATGATTCCGTAAGGCTTATGGAAGATAAAAAAGTGCATGTTATAGATATTGTACAGATAGCAGTAACACAGATAAAGAAAAGAGGCAGATATCATATGTTAGCTGCCAACAATCCAGTATTTATTATTGAAGGAAGAGGTAACAGATGAGTCGAGTCATGATAGCTGCTACAGGCAGTGGAAGCGGCAAAACAACTATTGTATGCGGCTTATGCCAGTGTATTAAAGATATGGGCTTAATGCCTTTAGCGTTAAAATGTGGACCTGATTATATAGATTCAATGTTTCATTCAAGAGTATTAAACATGAAAACAGGCAACCTTGACAGCTGGTTCTGTGATGAAAATACTATAAAAGAGCTGCTTTTTAGAAAAGAATCAGAAAGTGACATAACTATAATAGAGGGAGTTATGGGCTATTATGATGGACAGGGCTTTAGCACGAAGGGAAGCTCATATGAGATAGCTGATATCACAGATACACCAGTTATTCTTGTAGTGAACTGCCGAGGCATGAGTAATTCAATAGGAGCGGTTCTTAAAGGTTATAAAGAATATATAGAAAACAATCATATACAAGGCGTTATATTTAACAATCTGTCTTCTAAGTTATATAAGGATGCAAGTATGGCGGCACATATGGCTGGAATAAAGCCGTTGGGTTATCTTCCTGTAAACAAGGACATAGCACTTGAAAGCAGACACCTTGGTCTTGTTACATCCGATGAGATTGAACATTTTAAGGAAAAGGTTGATACTATTGCGGGTCTTATGAAGGAGAGTATTGATATCAAAGGTATTATAGAATTGGGACATACAGCCACAAAGTGTAAGACAGGCTGTGAATTAAATGTTTCTGATAGTAAAGCCTGCCAAAAAACAGAAAAAAGTAATAAAGAAGATATCATACATATTGCAGTAGCAAGGGATGAGGCATTTTGTTTTCTTTATGAGGATAATCTTGAATTCTTAAGGGAACATGGGTGCGAGCCTGTATATTTTAGTCCGCTGAGGGATAAGAAGCTTCCAGATGATATTGATGGCTTATTATTGTATGGAGGCTATCCAGAGCTTCATGCCAAAGAACTATCGGATAATGTTTCCATGAGAAACGATATAGCGGATAAGATACGGGGAGGACTTCCATGTATAGCAGAGTGTGGTGGATATCTGTATCTTCATAAGAAGCTTGAGGCACCAGATAAAAAAGTATACCCAATGGCAGGAGTTATAGATGGCACAGGCTATAATGCCGGACGTCTGCAGAGGTTTGGATATATGACACTCACAGCAGGCAGAAATACTATGCTTGCTGATAAAGGCAAGAGTTTTTCAGCCCACGAATTCCACTACTGGAATAGTGACTGTAAGGGTGATACATATTCAGTGGTCAAGGCATCTGATGGAAGCGTTGAGATAGAAGGTTATGGAAGTGATACACTGTATGCAGGTTTTCCTCATATATATTTTCCAGGAAACAAAGAAGCAGCCAGAAGATTCATTAAGACATGCAGATGCTACAGACATAAATTGAGTGGTATAGATAAAAATATAGAAAAACTGGCAGCCATATTCCCAGAACTTACAACAATAAAAGCTCCGGATAATAATGCTATGAAACAGGCAGAAAAGCATTGGGATGGTATAGCAAAACCACTTCATGGACTTGGAATGTTCGAGGATATGATAGTACAGATAGCAGGAATACAAGGAAATGCAGATGTATCTATAGACAAAAAAGCAGTTGTTGTTATGTGTGCAGATAATGGTATAGTAGAAGAAGGTGTTACCCAGACAGGACAGGAGGTAACTGCTGTTGTAAGCTGCAACATGGCAGATGGAATATCAAGTGTATGCAGGATGGCAGACTGCGTTAATGCAAAGGTTATTCCAGTAAACATAGGAATAGCACAGGACCTGCATGGTAGTCTTATAAAAACAGAAGATTATAAAGGACTTGTAAACAGAAGGGTTATGCCTGGAACTAAGAACTTCTTAAAGGAACCAGCTATGACAAAGCAGCAGCTTATAAAGGCTGTAAAAGCAGGAATAGAGCAGGTTAAATGCTGTAAGGATGATGGATATAACATACTTGCCACAGGAGAGATGGGTATAGGTAATACAACAACAAGTGCAGCATTGGCATGTATACTTTTGGACATGAATCCCGGGGAAGTAACAGGCAGAGGAGCAGGTCTTAGCGATGAAGGGCTGTTAAAAAAGACAGAAGTCATAAGAAAAGCAAAAGAGATGTATGGCATATATAAGAATGATCCTTTGGAACTGTTAAGATGCATAGGTGGACTTGATGTTGCAGGACTGACAGGAGTGTATATAGGGGGAGCAGTATACAGGCTTCCTGTTGTTGTTGATGGTGTTATTTCTGCCGTTGCAGCACTTATTGCAGTAAGGCTGTGCCCTGCTGTAAAGGATTATATACTTGTATCACATCAGGGAAAAGAACCAGCGATAAAGGCTTTGCTTGCTGAACTTGATAAGAAAGCAGTTATACATGCAGAGCTTGCACTAGGCGAGGGAACAGGCGCAGTTATGCTTTTTCCACTGCTTGATATGGCTATGCAGGTATATAAGGAAAATACAACGTTTGACGATATACAGATAACAGCATATGAGGATTATGGGAAATGTTGATAGTAGTAACTGGTGTAAGTGGCAGCGGAAAATCTGAGTATGCAGAACAGATATGCTGCAAGTTGTCAGGAGACAGAAAGAAATATTATATAGCTACAATGCAGCCTTATGGTGAAGAAGGAAAGAAAAGAATACTAAGACATCACAGGCTTCGAAGTGGAAAAGGTTTTGAAACTATAGAACAGTATATGCATATCGGTGAGGCTGCAGAAAGAATTTCCAATAAGCCGGTAGTACTACTTGAGTGTATGTCTAACCTGCTTGCTAATGAATGCTTTGAAAAAGGCGGTAATCCGGATAACATAATAGATGAATGTATGAAGCTGTATCAGGTGTGCGGGCATCTTGTGATTGTAACTAATGAGGTGTTTTTTGATGGATGCGAATATGATACAGATACAAAGAACTATATAAAAAGACTTGGAATGCTTAATATACAGCTTGCTAAAAAAGCTGATGCTGTAGTTGAAGTGGTGTATTCTATTCCTGTGTTTCATAAGGGAAAGAATATACTAGAGGATAAGATAAGAAACAGAAACAGATAGATATCCAATATCAATAAAATCTTGAAAATATAGATACAGGATATAAGAATAAGGAGAAAAGTATATGTCAGTGATTAAATCTTTGGTGATAGCATTTTCCATGTATTCTAAAATACCTATGCCACATCTGGAATTAGAAGAAAAGGACATGAGATATGTTATGGGCTTCTTTCCGCTTGTAGGTGCAGTAACAGGACTGATAATGTATGGTTTATATAAGATATCAGGTTATCTTTATGTACCATACATAAGTGTATCACTTATACTTATGATTCTGCCTGTAGTTATTACTGGCGGGATTCATCTTGATGGTTACATGGATACCTGTGATGCACGTAACTCATATGGTGACGTAGAAAAGAAGCTTGGAATATTAAAGGATTCACATATAGGTGCGTTCGCAGTTATAAGACTTTTGGTATATTATGTCGTTTTTTTTGCATTTATATACTGCATAGTGTCCAAAGAATGTGATGGACTTGCTATAGCATGGGCATTTACTTTTTTTTTATCAAGGATAATAAGCGGTCTGGCAGCAGTTAACCTTAAAGGTGCTGTAAATAAAGGAATGCTTTATTCATTTACAAGCAAAGCAGATAGAAAACGTGTAAATATAATGCTTTTCTGTCAGCTTGTACTGTGTTTTGCAGGAATATGTTTTATTAATATAATACTTGCATTTATAATCTATGCTGTTTGTGTGGCAGTGTTTTTATATTACAGACATATGGCATATAAAGAGTTCGGTGGTGTTACAGGTGACCTGGCAGGATATCTGCTTTGTGTATGTGAGCTGTGTATAACAGCTGCGATAGGCATAATCTCACTTCTTGTCTGATAGCTTAGCTTATTATAGTGATGGAGAAATACATATGGAAGTTTATTTTGGAGGTGCATTTCAGGGGAAACTTGAATATGTACTTGAAAAAAAGGGCTGTTTAAAGGTAGCTGATGGCGCAGGCTGCAGCCTTAAGGATATAAAAGAAGCACAGGTGCTTAATCACCTGCATCTGTATATAAAAAGGTTAATCTATAAAGAAGGTGATGCATATAACACTGCAGTTGATGACATCATAACGGCTGATGATACTATAACGGTTGACACCACGGCTGATGATACTATAACGGCTGATACTACAGCAAATATAATGCCTGCCGCTGAAATAATAAATGATATATATGAGGCTAATCCTGATATCATACTTATATGTGATGAGGTAGGAGGTGGAATAGTTCCACTGAAAAAAGAAGATAGAATATACAGGGAAGCTGTTGGAAGGGCGTTATGCTGTGCAGTCAAGAAGTCAGACAGGGTAGAGCGAGTTATGTGTGGCATAGGACAGTGCCTTAAATGTGATGGAAGTAATAAATGAGGACAATACGTGTATGAAGGTTATATTGATAAGGCATGGAGCCACCATGGGGAATCAGGAAAAAAGATATATAGGAATAACAGATGAAGCTTTATGCGATACAGGTATAGAAAAGCTGTTAAAAAATGTACATAAAGACATATATCCGGCTGCAGATAAGATATACGTAAGTCCAATGAAAAGATGCATCCAGACGGCACAGATAATATATCCGGGCAGAGAGGCTGTAGTTGTTGATGATTTAAAGGAATGTGATTTTGGCAGGTTTGAAGGGAAAAACTATATAGAGCTTTCAGGTGATGCTTATTATCAAAGATGGATAGATAGCAATGCTACACTTCCATTTCCTAAAGGAGAGGATGTTAAAGCTTTCAGGAAAAGATGTACAGAAGCATTTATAAGAATTGTAAAACATGCTAAAGATAATGAAAGTGTTGCTTTAGTCGTCCATGGTGGAACTATTATGTCAATATTATCGGGATTTTATGGTGGTAGTTATTATGACTATCATTGTGGCAACGCAGAAGGTTATATATGTGAAGTAACGCAGGATGCCAGGATAATAAGTGCAAAGAAGGTATTATAATATGTTTTTAACAATAGTAAAATGTCAGACAATAGCGATAGTGCTTGGGTACATACTCGACCTTATAATAGGAGACCCACACTGGCTGTATCATCCTGTACAGCTTATTGGCAGGCTGATAACATTTCTTGAAAAGCTTTTGCTAAAAAAAGACGACAAAGATGAAACAAAGTATATAAAAGGGGCAGTTCTTGCAGTTCTTGTGTTATTTGTCACAGGAGCTGTTGTGATATTGCTGCTTGCAGTGTTTTATAATATCAGCATAGCAGCAGGCTGCATAGCAGAAACTATAATGTGCTATCAGATTCTTGCTGTTAAGTCCTTAAGAGTGGAAAGCATGAAAGTATATACTGCATTAAGGCAGGAGGGAATAGAACAGGCAAGGATAGCTGTATCCATGATAGTAGGACGCGATACCATGCAGCTTGATAATCATGGTGTTATAAGGGCTGCGGTTGAAACAGTTGCAGAGAATACATCAGATGGTGTTGTGGCACCTTTGTTTTATATGCTTTTTTTGGGTGCACCGGGAGGCTTTATATATAAGGCTGTGAATACTATGGATTCCATGATTGGCTATAAGAATGACAAATATATGTATTTCGGAAGATTTGCAGCAAAGATGGATGATGTGTTTAATTATATACCGGCACGGATCGGAGGCTGTCTTATGGTTGTAGCAGCAGGTGCTGCACAGATATGTGAAAAGCTTAAAGGAACGGATAAGATACATTACAGCATTAAAAATGCATGGAAAATATATAAAAGGGATAAAAAAAAGCACAGCAGTCCTAATGCTGCACAGACAGAGGCAGCCTGTGCAGGTGCACTTATGGTAGCTTTATCAGGCGATAATTATTATTTTGGCAGACTTGTAAAGAAACCGCAGATAGGAGATGACATAAGAGAACTTGAAACAGAGGATATAAAACGAAGTAACCTTCTTCTTTACATTACAGCTTTTCTTATGGTTGTCATGGTGTCAGTGATAAGACTTGTACTGCTTTTACAGGTCATTTTTTAAAAAGAGCAGGTTCTTAGTGGAGAAGGAGGACTACTGTATATGGAAAAACAGATACACGGCGGTAATATATTTGATAAAGATATTCTGCTTGACTATTCTGTTAATATTAATCCTTTAGGTATGCCGGAAGGGGTACGTGAGGTTATTATACAGAATATAGATAAGGATGAAACTTATCCGGATATAGAGTATCGTGAGCTGAAGGCTGCAATAGCCAGTAAGGAAGGCTTACATCCTGATGAAATAATATGTGGAAATGGAGCATCAGAGCTTATCATGGCAGCAGTAAGGGCAGAAAAACCGGTAAACTGTGCTGTTGCTTCACCATCATTTTCAGGCTATGAGCGTGCTATAAGAGCGTATGGAGCAGGGATAAGGTATTATGAGCTGGATGTTAAGAATGGTTTTGGATATGACAATGTATGTAGTCAGTTGTTAACATCAGATATACAGATATGTTTCATATGCAATCCTAACAATCCAACAGGAAATATAGTTCCAAAGGCTATATTTATGGATATTCTTGATGTATGTAAAAGACGTAACATAAGGCTTGTTGTAGATGAATGTTTCTTGAGATTTCATCCAGCTTACGAGGATATAAGCTGTAAGAGATATCTTTTTGAATATGATAATCTTGTTGTGATTAATGCATTTACCAAGTTCTATGCAATGGCTGGTATAAGGCTTGGATATATGATGTGTCATGACAGGGTATTCCTTGATAAGGCAAAGGAACAGCTTCCTGAATGGAATATATCATCCATTGCACAAAGGGCAGGAATAGAGGCACTTAAAGATAATTCATATGAGGAAAAAACAAGGAGGCTTATATCAGAGGAACGAAGATATATCATATCAGAGCTAAATGCGGCAGGCTGTAAGGTGTATCCGTCAGAAGCAGATTATATAACTTTCAGACTTCCAGAAAAAAGCAGAAGGTGCAATCTCATGGAAGAACTTCTTAAAAGAAAGATATTGATACGTTCCTGTGACAGTTATCGCAACATGCCATCCGGCTGCTACAGAATAGCAGTTAAGAAGCATGAGGATAACGAATGTCTTATAAAGAATATAATGGAGGTGCAGTAATATATGGCAAAGAATCTTATGATTCAGGGAACTATGTCTAATGCAGGAAAGAGCATAGTGACAGCAGGAATATTAAGAGTGTTAAAACAGGATGGGTATAAGGCTGCACCTTTTAAATCGCAGAATATGGCCTTGAATTCTTATGTGACCAGGGATGGTTATGAGATGGGAAGGGCACAGGTCATGCAGGCAGAAGCTGCCATGATAGAACCTGATATATGTATGAATCCAATACTTTTAAAGCCGACAAGTGATGTCGGTTCACAGGTTATAGTAAATGGAACTCCGTTAAAAAATATGCCGGCAAAGGAATATTTCCAGTATAAAAAGAAGCTTATACCGGATATTATGCAGGCATATGACAAGCTTGATAAGGCATATGATGTTATAGTGTTAGAGGGAGCTGGAAGTCCTGCAGAGATTAATCTTAAAAAAGATGATATTGTAAATATGGGGATGGCTGAGCTTGTAGATGCACCAGTACTTTTAGTCGGGGATATTGACCGTGGAGGTGTGTTTGCACAGCTTGTCGGAACGATTATGCTTCTTGAGGAAAAGGAAAGAGAACGTGTCAGGGGATTAGTCATGAATAAGTTCCGTGGTGACAGGAGGATATTAGAGCCAGGCATACAACAGCTTTATGATATATGTCATATACCAGTTACAGGTGTTATTCCTTATACAAGGCTTGATATAGAAGATGAAGACAGTCTTTCTGAAAGAATAGATATATCACATAAGTCTGTCAGCACACTAAAGAAGCAGCTGGATATAGCAGTTATAAGGCTGCCTCATATATCTAACTTTACAGATTTTAATGCGTTGGAGCGTATGGATATAGTTAATCTAAGGTACGTTGATAATGCAGCTATGATAGGAAGTCCTGACCTGATTATTATTCCTGGAAGCAAGAATACTATAGGAGACCTTAAGTGGATGAGATATAACCAGATAGAAGCACAGATTATAAGGTGTCTAAGACAGGATGTTTTAGTGCTTGGAATATGTGGAGGTTATCAGATGCTGGGGGATGTGATAGATGACAGCTGCAACGCAGAGACAGGTGAGACTATACCAGGAATGGGACTGCTTCCAGTTGTAACAACATTTTCCAGAAATAAGCACAGGACAAGAGTGGAAGGGATAATATGTAATCAGTCAGGCATATGGAGTGGACTTACAGGAAAAGTATGTGGTGGTTATGAGATACATATGGGAGAGAGTGTTGTAAAAACAGACGGGGCATTTGCAAAAATAAGAAATACAGTGGATGGACTGGAATATATGGACGGATGTGTACGTGGCAATGTGGCAGGAACATATATGCATGGAATCTTTGATGTACAGGAATTCTGTGATAGTTTCATAGAAATGTTATGTAAAAGACGGGGAATATCACAAGACAGCACTCATATAAGCTATGATATGTATAAACAGGCTGAGTATGATAAGCTTGCAGATGTTATAAGAGCCAATATGGATATGGATTATATATATCGTGTTATTGGTTTATAAAAGTATTAATAAATAAAAGTAAACACAAGTAAATAATTACAAAAAAGAACAAAAGTAAATAATTACTTGATTATTCAAATATAATCTAATAGAATGATGTAAGAGTCAAAAGTATAAATCGCGTTTGGCAATTATGATTATGATAGATTATAGGGATTATATATGAGAAAAAGATTATTAGTATGCATAAGTGCTATGCTATGTATAGTTACAGCTGCAGCGTGCAGCAAAGCGGATAAAAGCACTTCATCAGAACAGACAGTTAGTGTGAATGAAGCTGTTATATCAGATACAGAAAAAGAACAGCTTACTAAAGAGAATAATACAGAGGAAACAATCACTGAAGAGGATACTAAAGAAGAAACAGGAAATGCAGCAAGTATAGAAGCAGCTGACACTACTGACAACAATGCAGCTGTAAAGCCTGCATATTCTGACAAGGAAAGAGTCGAGCTTGATTCTTCATGGCAGTACGCTGGAAATGCAGTTATAACAACAGGAAATGCAGTATATTATAAAAGCAGTAGTGAACGTAAAGGCATAACAGTAGCAGTGAATGCAGGACATGGTACAGTAGGTGGCACAACAGTAAAAACATTCTGTCATCCGGATGGTTCACCTAAGACAACAGGAGGAACTACAGCAAGTGGTTCAACGATGGCTGTAGCAGTGTCATCTGGAATGACATTTAACGATGGTGTTGCTGAAAGCAGAGTAACACTCCGCATGGCAGAGATATTAAGAGACGGACTGCTGGATAACGGCTATGATGTACTTATGTTAAGGGATTCTGATGATGTACAGCTTGATAATGTGGCGAGGACAGTTATAGCTAATAATGCAGCTGATTGCCATATAGCACTTCACTGGGATGGAGATAACTTAAGCTATGATAAGGGGTGCTTTTATATAGCTGTTCCTGATGGCATAAAGGACATGGAACCAGTTGCCTCACACTGGCAGGAACATAATGCGTTGGGTGAAGAACTTATAGCAGGACTTAGTAACAACGGTGCTAAGATAAACGGACAGGGAAGTATGAAGATAGATCTTACACAGACCTCGTACAGCACAATACCATCAGTTGATATAGAACTTGGAAATCAATGTTCAGATCATAACGACAGCAGACTTGAGACTTTAAGAGATGGGCTTATAGAGGGAATAAGACGTTACTTTGAATAAATTCATTGGAATAAATTTATTGTCTAAAACTTATTGTCTAAAATTATTATAAAAAAATGTTGAAAAATGTCTGAAATAGATATATATTAGTCTATGACAATTTCGATATGAAGTTTGCAGGAAAGTGACTGATGTCTACCGAAGGAGTAACACTCTCAGGTGCCAGTGTAAGGGACTGGTGCAACTGTAAATGGATCGACTCTCTGGAGATTCTGATATAATACAGAAGCCGAAGGTGCAACATATACATGCGTATATGAATCTCTCAGGCAAAAGGACAGAGAAGGCCATATGTTCTATATATTATACAAGTATATATAAGTATATATATTTATATATAAGTCAATATAATCTTAAGGTCATGTATTCCATTCAGGCTGAAAAGCTTGTCAGTTTTCCATAGAAAGTCATATAACCGGATATTTGTCATTTATATTTATGAAAATAAAGAAAGGTAGTTAGGACATATGTGGAATTTAGTTAATCAGGTTCTTACAACAATTGATAATTTTGTCTGGGGTGTACCTCTTATGGTTCTTATCATAGCAGGTGGTATACTGCTTACAGTACGTCTTGGTGTGCTTCAGATAAGAAAGCTTCCTCTTGCATTAAGGTGGATGATAAAGAATGAAGAAGAGGGCGAAGGCGAAATATCAAGCTTTGCAGCCTTATGTACAGCGTTAAGTGCCACGATAGGTACAGGTAATATAGTTGGTGTGGCAACTGCTGTATGCGCAGGAGGCCCAGGAGCGTTATTCTGGATGATAGTTGCAGCATTTTTTGGAATGGCAACTAAATTTTCAGAAGGACTTTTAGCTGTTAAGTACCGTGTTGTTTCAGAAGATGGACATAGTCTGGGTGGACCATTTTACTATATAGAGCAGGGCATGGGAAAGAAGTGGAAATGGCTTGCTAAAATATTTGCATTTTTTGGTGTATGTGTAGGTCTTTTTGGTATAGGAACGTTCAGTCAGGTAAATGGTATATCAAGTGCTGTTAATGGCTTCTTTGATGCAGATAATTCGCATTGTGTGAATATCCCATTTTTAGGAGAATATTCATGGTCAGTTGTTATAGCTTCTCTTGTGCTTGCAGTATGTGTAGCTCTTGTTCTTATAGGTGGAGTTAAGAGAATAGCAAGTGTGAGTCAGGTTATTGTACCATTTATGGCTGTATTATATGTGTTGTTTGTTGGAGTTCTTGTTATAACTAACATAACAAAGGTTCCAACAGCATTTAAGATTATAGTGGAAGCAGCATTTTCACCAAGAGCTATAACAGGTGGTGTTGTAGGAAGCATGCTTGTAGCTATGCAGAAGGGTGTTGCAAGAGGTATCTTTTCTAACGAAGCAGGACTTGGTAGTGCGCCTATAGCAGCGGCAGCAGCACAGACAAAAGAGCCAGTACGTCAGGGACTTGTAAGCATGACAGGTACATTCATAGATACAATAGTTATATGTACACTTACAGGACTTTCAATAGTTATAACAGGAGCATGGCAGGTAGAGGGACTTCAGGGTGTCCAGGTTACTACATATGCATTCCAGAATGGACTGCCATTTCCAGCACAGGTTTCATCCTTTGTGCTTATGCTTTGTCTTGTATTCTTTGCATTTACTACTATTCTTGGATGGGATTACTACAGTGAAAGATGTCTTGAATATTTAAGTAACGGAAATATGAAGCATGTAAAGATATTCCGCTGGATATACATATTAGCAGTATTTATAGGACCATATATGACAGTAAGTGCTGTATGGACAATAGCGGATATATTCAATGGACTTATGGCACTCCCTAACATGATTGCACTTTTTGCACTTAGTGGAGTTGTAGTGGCAGAAACTAAGAAGTTTTTTGAGAAGCACAATGCTGGCATGTAATATCGTCATTTGTCTTATATCAGATGTGCTGGCTCATGTGGGGTTAGACTTTTGAAACTCACATCATATTATAAACAATAGAAAAAATAGATTGTAAATATAAAAAGATATATTTACAATCTATTTTTTATATGTAAGTGTGTTTATTTGTCTGCTGGTTTTGCAGGTATTTTCTTATCAGCGCCAAGTATGTGGCTGGCTAACCAGGTTACAAGGAAGTTGACAAGGTCAAGCAGATATTGCTGCTGGTTGTCGTCCATAGCTTCAAGCTCGTGTATATCAATATTAACAAGCTTATCAATGAAAGATGCATGAGCCTGCTGCTGGGCCTCAAGTCCCTGATAATTGATGCTCTTCATATATTCTTCTTCATCATGGAAGTGGAACTCAGTATAGTCCTTAAGCTGATCAAGTAAAGACATTATCTGGTCATATTTATCATGGATAAAGTGGTCATGAATAAGCTCATAGGTTTCATCTATTATTTCAAACAGACGCTTATGTTCTTCATCAATAAACTCAATACCTGTTTTATACTTATCAGTAAATGTAAAAAGTTTTTTTCCATCAGCATCAGCAGAGCTTTCATTTTCCTTATTGACAGGAGTACACATTTTACCAATCATCATATCGTTACTGAGTATATGATGGTATAACCAGCGTACAAGGAATGAAATACATTCGTTAAATGAGGCTTTAGCTGCTTCCTTTGATGATGTATCAAGACAGAACTCATTAACCTTTTTCGTAAAGGCAGCGTGTTCTTTTTTCTGAAGGTCAAGTTCAGGGTCATGGATGCTTTCCATATAAGCCTCCTCATGTGCAAAATGAGTGGCAGCATAGTCCTTAAGACCTGATATAAGGTTATTAGCGACAGGAGCTATGTCATCAAGCTCGTTGCCCATAGATATTGCATCGTTAATCATTTTAAATAACTTTGCATGTTCATCATCAATTTCTTTAATGCCTATAAGGCAGTCATTAGTGAATTCGTACATAGTTAATCCTCCATTCCTGCGCTGCTTTTCAGCGCATCTCAAGTTTGTGCGAAGCACAAATCTTGCGTGTGAAAAATCTTATTTTTCACACTAATCTCCATTTCTGCGTATGTTGTCAGGGGATTGCGCAAATTATGTAGCAATCCTAGTATTTATAGATTAATATATCACACATTTGAAGAATATGGTATACTACAAAAAATGATTTAAGAAATGATTTATGGAATTCCTGTATGGAAGAGGCATTATATATAAGGCTTCCGGTCAGGAAAAAAGGAGGTTTATATCGTGAAATCAACTAGTATCAAAAAATTATCAATAGCAGGTATATTATGTGCTGCTGCTGTTGTAGGAAGTCTGTTTTCGTTTCCGGTGTTTGGAAGCAAATGTGCACCTGTACAGCATATGGTTAATGTATTCTGTGCAGTTCTTTTAGGACCGGGTTATGGTGTCATGGCAGCATTTGTGGCATCACTTATAAGAAATATGCTGGGAATAGGAAGTCTTATGGCATTTCCGGGAAGCATGTTTGGTGCATTAGTATGTGGCGTAGTGTATAAAAGATTTCATAACATTATAGCGACAATGATAGGAGAAGTGGCTGGAACCTCTATATTAGGTGGACTTAGTGCGTACCCTGTTGCTATATTCCTTATGGGAAAGAATGCAGCCAATCTGGCGTTTTATGTGTATGTATTTCCGTTTTTTGTATCAACAGCAGTAGGTGCGCTGATATCGGGAATGATAGTTCTAAGCCTTAAAAGCTCTGGACTGCTTGCAAAAATGCAGCAGAATATAGAATAACAATGGGTGTTGGAGTAAAGAATAACATGTTTGATAATATTATTGGAATAGTGCATAAAAGGAAGCCGCTTATTCATAGTATAACTAACTATGTAAGCATGAATGATTGTGCAAATATACTTCTGGCATGTGGCGGTGCAGCTATCATGGCAGAGGATGTACTTGAGGTTGGGCAGATAACATCTATATGTGATGGGTTAAATCTTAATATAGGCATGTTAAATGAGAATAAGCTTGAGGCGATGCTGGTTGCTGGCAGAAGTGCAGCAGCTCTTCATCATCCGGTTGTGCTTGATCCGGTAGGTGCAGGAGCCTCGGATTTCAGAAACAGTGCAGCCTTAAGAATAATAAAAGAGATAAGTCCGACTGTCATAAGAGGAAACATATCAGAAATAAAAGCACTTGCAATAGGAATGGCTGACATTAACCACTCTAAAGGTGTGGAGGCTAATGATATTGACCGGATTACAGAGGACAATATATATGATGTGGCAGCATTTGCAGAAGCATTTGCTAAAAAAACAGGGGCTGTGCTGTGTATAACTGGTGTTATAGATATAGTAACTGATGGGAATGTAGTATATTGTATAAGAAACGGACATCCTATGATGAGCAGGGTGACAGGTTCTGGATGTCAGCTTTCAGCATTGATAACAGCCTATATTGCAGCTATCAGCATGGAAAATGTGTATATAGGCTCTGCGCATGTGGATAAAGCAGATGAATATAAAGCAGATATGTGCATAAGTAAAGAGTATGATACAGCAATACAGGGCAGCATAGCCAAAGCTGTGGCGGCGGCAGTCTGTGTTATGGGAATAAGTGGAGAGACAGCATATAAAAGGCTTAACGATATGGACGGCAATGCCACTTACAGAAATTATGTGATTGATGCAGTATACAATATGACAGATGATATGCTGGAGAGATTATGCAGAGTTGAGGTGATAAGGCATGAGTAGTTATTTTTATTTTACAAGACATGGGCAGACGATATGGAATGTTGAAAACAAAATATGTGGTGCAACAGACATTGCACTTACAAGTCTGGGACATGATCAGGCGACAGAGCTTGGAAAAAGAATAAAAGAGGAGCATATCCATATAGATGAAATCCTGTATTCACCATTAGTAAGAGCAGCAGATACTGCAAAGCATATATCAGAGGTGACAGGAATAGCCTGCCGGGAGGAAATAAGACTTAAAGAACAGAATTTTGGACGGTATGAATCAACCGCAAGAGATGGAGAAGAATTCGCAAAGGCAAAGATGAACTTTGTATATGATTTTGATGGTGGAGAGACTATGCTTCATCTGTGCCAGAGAATATATAATCTTATTGATGATATTAAGAATGACAGTGAAGATAAGGTTTATCTGCTTGTAGCCCATAATGGCATATCAAGAATAGTAGAATCGTATTTCAATAATATGACAAATGAGGAATTCTCAGCATTTGGAATAAAAAACTGCGAATTAAAGAAGTATACCTTCAGATAAAGGCAGAGTATATAAAATCATAACGTAAATATAAATAAGCTAATAGGAAAATAGCAGGAAGATATAAAGAAGATATAAAGCAGCTACAAGGAAGATATAAAGAAAATATAAGGAAGGAGGGGTTTAGATGGTACAGGCAGTTAAGGCTGGTGACAAGAAAAAAGAAACTATCGGTGCGGATATCAAGAAAACAGGACAGCCGGATTATAAGCTGCTTATTGATACGGCGGCACTTGCAGGCACTATTATGTTAGAGAACGGAGCAGAGATATACCGTGTAGAGGAAACGATAAATTATATACTAAAAACCTCAGGTCTTAAAACAAGTGAAGCATTTGTAGTGTCAACAGGTATTATGATATCACTTGATGATCCATCCATAGATGCTCTTACAGTTATAAGGCGTGTGAATAAGGGTGCGACCAATCTTAATGTAATAGCCCAGGTAAATGATATATCAAGAAAGTTCTATATGAGGATTATATCCTTAGAGGAGGCCTTTTCACAGCTTAAGCATCTTAAGAAATCCCAGTATCCATGGTGGCTTAAGGATATATGTACGGTCTTTGTTGTAGCCTTCTTTGCAGGGATGTACGGTGGTGATTTTAAGGATATGGCAGCAACGGCAATAGTTGGAATATTTCTTGCAGCGTGGCTTCATATCGGAAAGAAAATCGCACTTAACCCACTTATAAATGATCTTGTGGCATCAATAGTCATATCGGTTATAGCTTTCGTTATGGTGCACGTTGGAATAGGTTCGCATATCGACAGGATAATCATAGGTTCGATTATGGTGCTTGTACCTGGTGCAGCCATAACCAATGCCATAAGAGATACGCTTCACGGGGATTACGCTTCAGGTAATGCAAATATACTGCAGGCGTTTACAGAGGCGGCGATGATTGCCCTTGGAGTATACGTGGGATTATTATTATTGTAGCCTGTCAATGTGATTTAAAGAATGGAGAATTATGCTATTACAAAGTATATTTGCTTTTGGTGCAATAATAGGCTTTTCAGTTCTTATTGAAGCACCGAAAAGATGTCTGGTTGTTAATGGAATATTAGGGATGGCAGGATGGGCTGTATATCTTTATACGGAAAGGTATACATCTATGCTTATGGCTACCTTTGTGTCAGGACTGGTGCTGGCAGTTATATCGCATATTCTTGCAAGACTTATTAAGACACCGGTAACAACAACGCTTATTCCGTCTATACTTACGATTGTGCCTGGAGCGGGCATGTATAAGACGGTTTATTACCTGTTTACAGCAGATACACAGGAGGCACTATCAAGTCTTGTGCTTACAATCGGGGCAGCAGGAGCGATTGCACTTGCTATATTCATAGTCGATGCATTTGTGGCAGTTGTTAAGAGGCTGGTGTGAAAGCTGGTAAGTAAGAACACTAGCAGATATGAATAAAACAAGAGAAATAATTTAGTGTAAAATTACAACACATAGAGGTCTTAAATGCTATATATATGTAAAATATTCATAAAAAAAATAAACAAAAAATTATATATTTTTTATTGCAATTTTAACAATATTGTGATATTTTTTTAACAAAAGATTTCTAATGAAAGATTGTGAGAACGGGAGAATATTAGATTTTTATTCGTTATTTACAATGTCATTTAGAAAAAGTTAATTATTACTATAGAATAAAAAAGAAAGGGAAGCTATATGGCAAAGTTAAGAAATTGGATAGGTAATTTAAGAGTTGCAGCGAAATTGAAGGTATACCGGATGGCGGTATTAGTGATGACAGCTTTTTTTGTATTGGTGGCACTTGTATCAACATTAGTGATTCGTTCGACTATACATAGTATTACGGAAGTGTGGTCTCCTTCACTTGAGTGTCTGCAGGAATTACAAACAATAACTGCTAAATATAGAATCAAACAGTATCAGCATCTTGTAGAAACAGATACAGCAGCTATGGCAGCCTGTGAAAAAGAAACTAATGATATGGAGAATCAGATAAAGGATATATCTTCTAAGTTAGAGAAAATAATTAATTCAAATAAGAAAGCACAGGCAGGTAAAGCTGATTATGAAAAGGCAAGCTCTGCATGGGAGGATTACAGGTCAGCTTCAGAGAATATATATAAGCTTAGTAGAGATAACAAACAGGCTGATGCTGCTAATCTTATGACTGGAAGCGTGTATGAAAGTAATAAGGAATTTGTAGAAAAGTTAAATTCAGTACGCGATGATTTTCAGGCGGAATTAGATACGGCAAAAGTAATTGCTAATATATGTACAATAATTATTTTTATTGTCATTATCATAACAGGATTAGCGATTGCAGTGATTGCAACAATTATAGGAAAGATAATATCAGACTCAATTACAGAACCAGTACGTCAGATTGATGAGGCAGTTGCCAGCCTTAGAAAGGGTGAGCTGTCTAACGTGGATATGCTTACATATGAATCTGATGATGAGTTTGGTGAAACAATTACAAAGCTTAAGGAAGCTATGGGCATTCTTTCAGCTTATGTTAGTGAGATTTCACAGGAGGTTAAATTCATAGCACAGGGTGATTTAACAAGAAATGGTGATGATATTACACCATTTCTGGGTGATTTTTCAGAATTAAAGGATTCACTTGTTTACATTTTAAAGCGTTTTAACAGTACATTGTCAGAAATAAGCAATATTGCAGAACAGGTTACACATAATGCCAAGGAAGTAGAAAGTGCATCAAAGTCGTTAGCAGATGGTGCAACAGAGCAGGCAGGAGTTATTCAGGAACTTAATGCCACAATAGATACAGTTGTTGATCTTGCAGAGGATACAGCAAGTGAAACAAAGAATGCATCTGAACGTGTAAAGGCTTCTGCAAACAAAGCAAATAATGAAAAAGAAAAAATGAATATTCTTCTGACAGAAATGGAGCACATTACAGAAATATCTAAGGAAATAGGTAATATTATTACTGATATTGAAGATATTGCTTCGCAGACTAATCTGTTAGCCCTTAATGCATCTATTGAGGCTGCAAGGGCAGGTGAGGCAGGAAAAGGCTTTGCAGTAGTTGCAGACCAGATAGGAAAGCTTGCATCAGATAGTGCTAAGTCAGCGGTAAATACAAGAGAATTAATCGATAAGACTTTAGTTGAAATCCAGAAGGGTAATGAAATTACAAGAACAACAGCAGATGCCTTTAACCAGATTATTGCAGATATGGATTCATTCGCAGAAATGGCACAGAATACTATGGAGAAGGCTAATACACAGGCAGAGTCATTAGAACAGATTGGACAGGGCATTGAACAGCTTTCAGGTGTAGTACAGGGTACTGCAGCATCCTCAGAAGAGAATACAGCAATCAGTATTAACCTCGCAGAAGGTGCAGACAAGATGAATGAACGTGTAAACAGATTTAAGCTCTTTAAAGATTAAAGGTTTATGATATCAGAAAATGTCATGAATGATGTTGCCAATGATGTTTTACAGGTAGTATATGAAGAAGACCGTAAGATGCTGCAGGAGCATCTTACGGCTATATATGAAGGGAAAGAAAAAGCACATAATCTGCATTACAGATGGCTGGATAAAGAAGGCATGCCGGTATGGGTTAACTGTCGTGGAATAGTGATTGACGATTCACAGGGGAAACCGCAATACCTGGTTGGCTGCATGAATGAGACAGGGAATCAGAGAAGGGCAGATAATGTCACCGGGTTGCTTGGAGGACTTGAATTTAACGCCTATATGCGCTCTCATATGAAACACATATCTAAGGGCTTTCTTATGCATATAGGAATCGATGATTTTGGAGCAATCAACAGTTCGCGCGGAGCGGCTTATGGCAATTATATTTTGAAAAGTGTAGCTGACTGCATGAAGGAATGTCTTTCTGATAGTCAGAGAATATATCATCTTGTAGCTGACCAGTATGTGATTGTTGATCTGGAACATTCTGCTGGGGAATATGCCGCAGAGCTTAAGAAAAAAATAGATGACAGACTTTATAGGTTTATAGTATCTGAAAACTATGAGGCTGTTTTTTCAATTTCTGTTGGTGTTGTGGATGCCACAACAGTTTGTGAAGGCTACGATGAGTGCCGTAAGAAATTTGCATTTGTCCTTAAAAAAGCCAAAAAAATGGGAAAAAATGGATTCTATATTTTTGATGAGAATGACTATGAACTTTTTTTACGGAAAGGAAGAATAGTAGCAGCACTCCGTAATTCTGTCATGAACGGATTTAAGGGCTTTGATGTGCATTACCAGCCAATCGTGGATTGTGGTTTAGAGCAGCTTATTGGTGCAGAGGCGCTTATGCGCTTCTCTATGATATCCGGAGAAGATACAGAGGTTATTTCACCTATGGAATTCATCCCATTACTGGAGGAAACCGGATTAATTATCCCGGCAGGAAGATATATATTAGATGAAGCAGCAAAGCTGTGTTGTGAAATACAGCAATATATTCCTGATTTCAGGATAAATATAAATGTTTCATATGTCCAGATCATGCACGGAAACGTTGAGCGTGATATATTGGATGTGATTAAAAGGTATGCTTTAAAACCGGATTCCATATGTATTGAAATGACCGAAAGTGGATTTATGGATATGACACCGGTATTTTGCAAGTTCAGGAAGGCATTGGATGAGAACCATATCAGCTTTGTGATCGATGATTTTGGTACAGGATATTCTAATTTTCATTGCATTCGTGATATGAATCCAAGTTATGTAAAAATGGATAAGGATTTTACCGCAAAGGCAATGGATAATGAAAGGGATTATGAATTGTATAAAAATATAATTCCGATGGTACATAGCATTAACGTCAGGATATGCGCAGAAGGTATTGAAAAAAAAGAATGGTGCCAGAAAATGAATGAAATGCAGGTTGATTATTTGCAGGGCTATTATTACGGCAGACCATGCGCAAGGGAACAGTTTATTAAACAATATACAAGTGGTATGGATATCAGATAGTATAAATATCAGATAGTATAAATATCAGATAGTATAAATATTTAATGGTATGAATATCAGATAGTATGAATACCATATAGTATAAATATCAAATAATATAAACAATAAATATCAAATAGCAAATAGCAGTTATGTGGGACGTCGCACTAATAATTGGTGCGGTGCCTCTTTTTTCTATATTAATGAGAAGACATTATTCTTATTAATCACATCTAAATGTGTCTTAATATATTTCCAGAAATTTATTTCTAAAAATCCCCAAAATCCTAGAAAATGCGCAGGAATGCGTAGGAATATGTATGAGTGAGGATGACACTTATTATTAAGTTATGTTATAATCATAAAAATACATGTAAGCTGTAATAAAGCGTAAGTCTTATTACGGAAATAATTCAGTAGAGGAGAATATGATGGCAGAGCAGGAAAATGGTAAAGACTTAATAAGTGTATTATGGAGTGGGGCAGATATACTTCGTTCAAAAATGGATGCTAATGAATATAAGGATTATTTGCTTGGAATCGTGTTTTACAAATATTTGTCAGATTCATTTTTGATTAAAGTATATGACCTGATATATGATGAGAAACCAGACACTTTAAAAACAGCATTGGATGCATACAAGGAAATATTACAGGATGAAAGTGCAGAAGAATTAAAGGAACAGATAAAGTTGGAATGTCACTATGTAATTGAGCCAGAATTGACATATACAAGCTTTGCAGATGCAGCAAGAAATAATATGTTTAACCGTGAACAGTTACAGAAGGCTTTCAATAATATAGAGCAGAGTGATTCATTGTTTCAGGATCTTTTTACAGATATTGACCTGTATTCTAACAGACTTGGAACTGGTGATCAGAAGCAGAGCGATACAATATCCAGCCTTATAAAGGAAATAGATAAAGCTGATCTGTTAAATTCTGATGCAGATGTACTTGGAAATGCATATGAATATCTAATAGGTCAGTTTGCATCAGAAACAGGTAAGAAAGCCGGAGAATTCTATACTCCTCAGGCTGTATCAAAGATAATTACAAGAATAGCTATTGACGGACAGGAAACAAAGAAAGGACTTTCTGTATATGATCCTTGTATGGGTTCTGGTTCTTTGCTTCTTAATGCCAAGAAATATTCAAATGAGCCTGCATATATAAGATATTATGGTCAGGAGCTTATGACATCAACTTATAATCTTGCAAGGATGAATATGTTTCTACACGGAGTAACACCTGATAATCAGAAACTGCGTAATGGCGATACATTAGATGGCGATTGGCCTACAGGTGAGGAGACTGACTTTAATATGGTACTTATGAATCCTCCTTATTCAGCAAAGTGGAGTGCTGCACCGGGATTCTTACAGGACGAGAGATTTAGTGATTATGGAGTGCTTGCACCTAAGTCTAAAGCGGATTATGCATTTTTGCTTCACGGATTATATCATCTGAAAAGCAACGGAACGATGGCAATCGTACTTCCTCATGGTGTACTATTCAGAGGAGCAGCAGAGGGGAAGATAAGAGAAAAGCTTCTGCGTTCAGGCAATATATATGCGGTGATAGGATTACCAGCTAATCTATTCTATAACACATCTATACCTACGTGTATTATAGTGTTAAAGAAGCATAGAGATGGAAGAGATGTATTATTCATAGATGCATCTAAGAAGTTTGATAAGGGCAAGAAGCAGAATACTATGACAGATAAGCACATAGATGAGATTCTTGATTTATACAAGAAAAGGGAAACGGTAGATAAGGAAGCTTATCTGGCAAGCTTTGAAGATATCGAGAAGAATGATTTCAATCTGAATATTCCAAGATATGTGGATAATTTCGAACAGGAGGAACAGATTGATATAAATACGCTTCTTGCAGACATGAAAAAAACAGATGATGAGATAGAAAAAGTACAGGGCGAGTTCTTGTCACTCCTTAAAAATCTAACATCTGAGGATGAAAACATAAAGGCATCTTTAAACAATATTATTAGTATGATTGAGGGGTGAAAATGATGAAAAGTCCTAAGATTAGATTTAAGGGGTTTGATGGAGATTGGGAACAGCGTAAGTTGGGGGAAATACTAATTGGTCTGCAGAATAATACACTTTCCAGAGCTGACTTATTGAATGAGACAGGAGTTGCAAAGAACGTTCACTATGGTGATGTACTGATCAAGTTTGGAGAGGTCTTGGATGTAAGCAAAGAGAAGCTTCCAATGATTTCTGATGAGAGCATTTTATCAAAATATAAATCATCATTTTTACAAAATGGAGATATAATTGTTGCCGATACAGCCGAGGACTCAACTGTTGGAAAATGCAGTGAAATTGCCGGATTGAATGATGAAATTGTGTTGTCTGGACTACATACTATTCCATACAGACCGATAGAAAAATTTGCTTCTGGGTATTTGGGATATTATCTAAATTCCAGTGCTTATCATAATCAGTTGATACCTTTGATGCAGGGAATCAAGGTTACATCAATTTCAAAATCTGCTATGCAGGATACAGACATTGTTTATCCTAAATCTGTGGAAGAACAGGGAAAGATTGGCGATTATTTTCAGTCGCTTGACAACCTCATCACTCTTCATCAGAAAAAGTGTGAACAATTAACTATACTAAAAAAATACATGCTGCAAAAAATGTTTCCTCAAAATGGTTCTGACAAGCCAGAAATTAGATTTGAGGGATTTACTGATGATTGGGAACAGCGTAAGTTGGGGGAAGTGTTTCAAGAATACTCTGAAAAGAACCATCCAGAGCTGCCAGCACTGACAATTATTCAGGGGGGTGGAACAGTTCTTAGAGATGAATCAGACCGTAATTTACAGTATGATAAATCAAGTTTATCAGGATATAAAATGGTATGTGAAGATGACTTTATTGTGCATCTTAGATCCTTTGAAGGTGGACTTGAAAAATCGAACCATAATGGCTTAATAAGCCCTGCATATCATACATTTCATGGAGATAATGTGGATTCAAGATTCTATTATCCATACTTCCGTTCGTATGAGTTTATTAAGCATAAATTAGTTCCTCATGTTTACGGAATTAGAGACGGAAGAAGTATTGATATTGATGGTATGAAAACCATTGAAATTCCTTGGACTTCATACGGGGAACAAAAGAAAATAGGAGACTATATTGAGTCACTCGACCACCTCATCACTCTTCATCAGCAGAAGTGTGATGAATTGCGAAATGCTAAGAAATTCATGTTACAAAATATGTTTATATAGAAAAAAATCAGCTTTCATATTATGATTAAAACAAAAACAGATAAATATGGCAAGTTGTGTGTTTTTATAAAAAATAAGAGGACTTACGATACGATTAAACTATGGGCATTGGTTAGGTATGTTTAAATGTAGGAAGGTGGTTGTTTTAATGAGCGAGCAGAAAAGAAAAATTGGTTTTACTGTTGCATGTGTAAATGAATTTGCTAATAGGCATAAACTTAGCAGCAAAGAGGCATTTCAGTATCTTTTTCGATTTAAAGGAATAGCTTTTATTAAAGAAAACTATGATGTGGAACATACGTTGGATTTTGATACTATATTAGATGATTTGGGAATTTTATGCAAAAAAAATGGAGGCACATTATGAGATTATATCATGGAAGTAATATAGTAATTGACAATATAAATCTGGCAATGTGCCGACCATACAAGGATTTTGGTCAAGGATTTTATCTGACAGATATTGAAGAACAAGCCAAAAAAATGGCGATAAGAGTAGCAAAAATTTATGGACAATCACCGATTTTAAATGTTTATGAGATAAATGATAATTTTAAGGAGTTATATAATCTTAAAATTAAGGATTTCGGGACACGAACAACGGAAGAATGGGCAAAATTTGTGATGAATAATAGAAGTAGGGAATTTACAGATGTACAGGATGTTTTGTGTAACAAAGATAACAAGTATGATATTGTTATAGGTCCTGTTGCAGATGACAATATGGCTTTGTTGTTTCGACAGTATGAAAATGAAATCATAGATTTCGAAACATTGTTAAAGGGAATGATTTATAAAAAAACTTCTTCGCAATATTCTTTTCATACAGAAAAGAGTGTGAAACTTTTGAGAAAGGTGATGAACAGAAATGTGTAAAAAAGATCAGTTATTAGAATATTCGATACAAGATATTGTAGATATGATTAGTACCGATCAGAGTATAGAATATGACGAAGCAATGAATAAATTTTACAATTCAGAAATTTATGAAAAACTTATAGATAAAGAGACAGGATTATATTTGGAAAGTCCAAAATATGTATATGATTTATTCAAAGATGAAATGAATTTTGGACATATTATTCAGGCAGAAATTTGAAAAAGGCATATCATGGGCTTCATGATTTGGAACTTGAGGTTGCTGTAAAAAAGGTAGGTGTAGTAGATTGAATATTATTTGTTTTCATAATCCAGAAGAAGAAAATGGCTTTTTAAGTAATTGGTATCTTTCCGATTTTAAAGTTAATGAAGTCAAATATTCATCTATGGAACAGTTTATGATGTATAAAAAGGCTATACGTTTTCAGGATATTGAGAAGGCACAGCAGATTTTATCAACTAATGATGTTGCATTAATTAAGGAATATGGTCGTCAGGTAAAAGGATATAATGACAGTATTTGGTGCGGAATTCGTCAGATGGTTGTATATCAGGGGTTGTTAGCGAAATTTTCACAAAATAATATTCTCTGTAATAAGTTGCTACAAACGCATAATGACATACTTGCAGAGTGTGCAGTAAAAGACAGAGTATGGGGGATTGGTCTTTCAATGAATGATCCGGAAAGGTTGGATTTAGCGAAATGGAGAGGACAGAATCTGCTGGGATATACGTTAATGATGGTACGAGAGGAACTGAGATAAAATAATATAATAGTAGTGCATATTATGAAAATATTTCATACTATACCAATGAAACGGTAAGTGATTGTGCAAAATAAACTATTGTTTGGGAACAGCGTAAGGTTTCTGAAATTGGTAATATCGTTACAGGTTCAACTCCAAAAACAAGTATTAGTGATAATTATGGTGGAGAATTTTTATTTGTTAGTCCTGCTGATATACAAGAAAATCGTTATGTTGATGAAACAATAACTACACTTACAAAAAAGGGATTCGACCAAGGTCGCAAGATAAGGGAGAAGGCTTCTCTTTTTGTGAGTATAGGTTCAACAATAGGAAAAGTGGCACAAACAAGCCAAGAATCAACAACGAATCAGCAAATAAATGCTGTTGAACCTTATGATAACTTTGATGATGATTTTATTTTTACGTCCTTAGAAAATATATCTGGAAGTATAAAAGCTATAGCATCTAATCAGGCAGTGCCAATTGTAAATAAGACCACATTTGGACAAACTGAAATTCAAGTACCTTCAGAATTGGCAGAACAACAAAAAATCGGAGCCTATTTTCGTAAGCTTGATCACCTCATCACTCTTCATCATCGAAAGTAATTTTAATAGACTCAATAATTTACTTATGCTGATGAAGAGTGATGAGGTTGTCAAGGTTTTTTAAATACATTCCAATTCGCATCTGCTCTTTCATATCTGTTGGCATCATTAATTCTAAGTTTTTCAGTTCACTTGCCTTCACCAGCGGTTGCCCAGTACCAAATGAAAGCTTCTTAACATCAAACTGTATAAGCAACTGATAGAGAAATTCTATATTCTGTGATGTCTGTATAAATACCGTATTATCGCTGATTTTAACCTTTCCCGCATGCCGATATAAATTACCTGCATTTGCTCCAACACGAGCTGTTAAGATAAAATCTCCTTCATAATCATACTTGTCATCATATCCAATCACAGAAGTAGAACCGAGAATCGGATACTCACCAGACGAATCTTCTTTATTAAATTTACTCTTACCGGTATCTACAGAATCAACAACATCCCCCAACTTACGCTGTTCCCAATCAATTGTATCCTATCAATAATTGAATATATATTTATTAAAGCCATCGTACTCTGGTGCTATTGATAGATTAATGTAGAATATAATAATATTATTTTCCCCAACATCCTTTGTTTTTTCAACAAGTTATATTATAATTATGAGAAGAGATTATAGCATAACAGACAGAGGCTAAAGGGGGATATTACATATGGCAGAATTAGAGTCAGCAATAGAAAGCAAGCTTATAGAACAGCTTGTATATGGCGAATCTCAATGGACATATAGACCTGACATAAAAACAGAAGAAGATTTGTGGAATAATTTCAGATATATTCTTGAGCAGAATAATAAGGACAGACTAGATGGAGAAAGTTTGTCTGATGCAGAGTTTGAACAGGTTAAGAATCAGCTTCAGTTTTCATCATTTTATAAGGCAGGAGAATGGCTTGTAGGGGAGAATGGCAAGGTTCAGGTACATATGCAAAGAGATACTAAAAGAATTCATCTTGTAGTTATGAATCACGAGCATATAGCTGGTGGAAGTAGTGTATACGAGGTTATAAACCAATATAGTGCGTTAGCATCAGATGATGATGTATCAGGCGAAGATTCATCAAGAAATAGAAGGTTTGATGTTACACTACTTATTAATGGACTTCCTATGATTCATATAGAATTAAAGAATAAGCAGCATTCCTATATGGAAGCATTTAATCAGATTAAGAAATATGTTGGAGAGGGAAAGTTTACTGGTATATTTTCAGCCGTACAGATGTTTGTTGTCAGTAACGGTGTAGATACTAAGTATTTTTCGGCAGCGAGTGACACAGAGCTTAATTCTAAGTTTATAAGTGGATGGCTTGATAAAGATAACAATCCTGTAACGAATTACATAGATTTTGCAAAATGTGTATTGCGTATACCAGAGGCTCACGAAATGATAGCCAGATATACGGTATTGGATGAGAAAGCGAAGAAACTTATATTATTAAGACCTTATCAGATACATGCGATTGAAGCTATAAGAGCTGCATCAAAGCATAGTATGTCAGGCTTTGTATGGCATACAACAGGTTCTGGTAAAACACTTACATCTTATAAAGCAACAAGAAATCTGCTGATGGATATTCCAGCTCTTGATAAGGCGATATTTCTTATAGATAGAAAAGATCTTGATACACAGACAACTATGGCGTTTCAGGCATATGCTAACAATGACCTTGTAGATGTTGATGAAACCTCTAACGTGGGGGATTTAAAGAAAAAGTTAAAGTCAGAAGACAGACAGGTTATTGTTACAACAATTCAGAAGCTGCAAAGACTTATAACAAGAAGATTAGAAGAGGATACAGCGGAATACAATAAAATAAGAAAACTTAAGATAGCATTTGTTGTGGATGAATGTCATAGAGCAGTTACACCAGGAACTAAAAGAGAGCTGGAGAGGTTTTTCGGTAATTCGCTATGGTTTGGATTTACGGGAACACCTAGATTTGCAGAGAATCCTTATCCACAGATGGGAGATCTGCCACGTACAACAGAAGAATTATATGGTGCATGCCTTCATAAGTATACTATACAGAATGCTATACACGACGGAGCAGTTCTGGGCTTTCAGGTAGAACATGATGGACCTAAGAATATGCTGGATGAAACTGATAGCAGCTTGTATGATAATGAGAAACATATGTTGAAGGTTCTGGATATTATTCTGAATAAATCTTATCATAAGCTTGGATTTCAGAATGGTAAGGGTGAAACGTATGAGGGTATTCTGACAACAAGTTCTATACAACAGGCACAGAAATATTATGATCTGCTTACACGTGTAAAGAATGGCGAAGCATCACTTAAGATAGATGAAAAGATAAAGCAGGTTTTACCAGATTTTCCTAAGTTTGCTATAACATATTCTGTATCGGAGAATGAGGAAAGCTCACATGTTAATCAGAAGAAAATGCAGAACTCGTTAGACGATTACTATAAGATGTTTGGAAAACAGTATGATTTGTCACAGATTCAGTTATATAATGAGAACCTTAATAACAGACTTGCAAGAAAGAACCCTTTGTATAAAAGGCGTAGTGAACAGCTTGACCTTGTTATAGTCGTTGATCGTCTGCTTACGGGCTTTGATGCGCCTTGTCTTTCAACTATATTTATAGACAGACAACCTATGGGACCACATGATCTCATTCAGACATTTTCAAGAACTAACCGCATATTTGACAAGAATAAGGCATATGGACAGATAGTGACATTTCAGGCACCACATTTATTTAAAGACAGCGTTGATAAGGCGGTGAAGCTTTATTCAGCAGGTGGAACAAACGAAACAATTCTTGCAGAGTGGGAAGAGGTTGAACCAGCTTTCAGAAGGGCACTTGCAGCACTTAAGGGACTGGTACCAGTACCATCGGATGAGTCTGCTATGTCATTAAAAGAGAAGGAAGCATTTGTTAAGGTGTTCCAGAACTTTGACCGATTGTTTGCACAGCTTAAGTCTTTTTCTAAGTATGATGACAATCTGCTGGAGGAATATGGTATAACACAGGAGGAATATGATGACTATGCGGGACATTATATTAATGCTTTAGAGGAGATTAAGGCAAACAGACCAGATGATGGCAAGGATGGACCGGATTTGCCAGATATCAACCAGGAATATGAGCTTATGGCATATAGCAGCACAAAGATAGATTATGAATATATTATTCATCTTATCCAGAATATTGTAACACCTGATGAGGATGTTGATTCACAGGAAAGGCAGAGAAAAATAGACGAAGCTAAACAGTATGTGGAGGAACTTCATAAGGATAATCCTAAGGTTGCAGATATTATGTTTAACATTATAGATGATATAGAGAATGATGATAGTAAGTACAAGGGACAGTCAATTCTAAATATAGTTGAGAACATGAAAACAACATGTGTGAACAAGGTTGTTAATGATTTCTGTGCTGTATGGCATGCATCTAAAGAGGACGTTATGTATGCGGCTACGCATTATAGAAATGGGCAGATTCCTAATGAAAGTGCTATTAAAGCAACTGGTAATTATAACCAGTATATTTCTGTAAATGAAAGTAAAGTACCTAAATTTATATATTACAAACGTTTAATAGAAGAATTACGAAAAATATTAGAGGAAGAAATAAAACCTCTTACTGGTCGTTAAATAATAAAGATGATATCGGTATTATGAAACCTGATGTTTTGTATTTATCAGGGGTTATGATATAGATATCATCTTTTTATATATGCTCAATAAATAATCTCAGACTTTATATATGTTTGATTATTAGTGTTAGTTATTATGGCAATAAAAGTATATCAGCGTAAGTATCTTATTCTTAAAGTGCAGCTATTAATAAAACACATATTATAGCAGGTGGTATATCCTTCTGCGTAATAAGAAATGGAGGTATTCTATGGTTACAGATATGGCAGATGCAGGCATGGATCAGCTTTTTTGTGAGTATTATAGACAATGGGTTGATGTATATAAGAAGGATGCTATAAGAGAAGCTACTATGGCTAAATATATTATGACACAGAAATGGGTTGAAAAGCTTGCACCTGAGTTAAAGGTGTCACAATTAACCAGGACGGCTTATCAACAGTTGCTTAATGATTATGCAAAGGAGCATGAAAGACAGACAACACTTGATTTTCATCATCAGCTAAAGGGAGCCATACTTGATGCTGTAGATGAGGGGATGATAGACAGAGATCCTACAAGGAAGGCTATTATTAAGGGGAAGACGCCAAGAGTAAAGAAGATAAAGTATCTTAATCAGTTTGAATTGCACACGCTTATTGCACATCTGGATATAAAGGAAACTGTTAACTGGGATTGGTTTATTCTTCTTGTAGCAAAGACAGGAATGAGATTTTCCGAGGCGTTGGCAATAACACCTTCTGATTTTGACTTTGCAAGGCAGACATTATCAATAAGTAAGACATGGGATTATAAGGGTGAAGGTGGTTTCCTTCCAACAAAGAACAAGTCATCTGTAAGAAAGATACAGATAGATTGGCAGATAGTTGTTAAATTCTCTGAATTGATTAAAGGCATGCCTGAGGACAAACCTATATTTGTAGGAGAAAATAAAATATATAATTCGACGGTTAATGATGTATTAACAAGACATTGCAGACAATGTAATATATCGGTGATTTCGATACATGGTTTAAGACACACGCATGCATCATTGCTCTTGTTTGCAGGAGTATCCATAGCAAGTGTGGCTAGGCGATTAGGTCATGCAAGCATGACAACAACGCAGAAAACTTATCTTCATATCATCCAGGAATTGGAGAATAAAGATGTGGACCTTGTCATGAGAACACTATCAGGACTATGATAATATAGTTGACAACAAATATAATTTAGTTAGAAATTGATTTTAAGGCAGACATTATAAAGATATGTTACGCTGATATATATTTTTTTTGATTTACAAAAAAAATAAGTTGACACGCTCTTTCAATAATGATAATATGCAAAATGCAAATGATTTGCATATTTGCAATAATATTTTGCATACATAACAGAAAAAGTTTAGTGAAAGTTTAGTGAAGCTTATGAAAGGATACGCATAATGCAGAGAAACTATAACACAAAGATAACACACGAAATACAGCAGTATCTTAAGCTGCAGAATCAGAAAAGCTTTAGTGCGGCAGATGTATATCATTATCTTGAGAACAACAATATAGATGTTAATCAGTCAACTGTATACAGAACTTTAGACCGGATGATAGAACATAATATTCTTGTAAGATTCAAGACGGCTAATAGTGGGAATTATTATTATAGAATATCAGACGAACATCATAACTGTGACGAACACCTGCATATGCAGTGCAGAAAATGTGGCAGGGTTATGCATCTTGACTGCGATTTTATGAATGATATAAGAGAACTTCTTATGAAGCAGTATGGATTCACACTTGAATGTAATGGTTCAACGCTGTGTGGCTTATGTGCTGATTGTAAAAAAACAGAATAAAGAGTTGTAAATAAATCTATAAAAAAATTAGAATGAAAGGATTTTATATGGGATTTTTAAAGAAAAGGTTATCGTTAATAAAGCTGCAATCATTGATGTTATGTGTAATACTGGCAGCTTCATTGTTTACATTTACTGGCTGCCAGGGAAATGTACAGAATAATGGGAAGATTAATATAGTATGTACAACTTATCCTCAGTATAACTGGATACAGAATATTATTGGGGAAGAATCAGAAGAATTCAACCTGACATTGCTTGTGGATGGTGGAGCAGATCTTCACAGCTATCAGCCATCAGCAAAGGATATGGCAAAGATATCCTCAGCAGATATGTTTGTTTATGTTGGTGGTTCATCTGATGCATGGGTGTTTGATGCTGTAAGGGAAACAGTTAACAAGAACATGAAAAAAGTAAATATGATGGAGCTTCTTGGTGACAGAGCCAAAGAGGAAGAGGTTGTTGAAGGAATGCAGGATGATGAACATGGACATAGCCACACAGCTTCTGAGGATAGTCATGGAGAGCATGAAGAAACAGACGAAATAGAATATGATGAGCATATATGGCTGTCGGTAAATAATGCAGAGATTCTTGTACAGAAGCTTACGGATGTTATAAAGGAGCTGGATACAGATAATGCAGATGAATACCAGAGTAACGCAGATGCATATATAAAACAGCTTTCAGATCTTGATAAAGAATATGAGTCAGTTATAAGTGCTGCAAGACTTAAGACAGTAGTATTTGGCGACAGATTTCCTTTCAGATATCTTGTGGATGATTATAATCTTGATTATTATGCAGCATTTGCAGGATGTAGTGCAGAGACAGAGGCAAGCTTTAAAACTGTAACATTTCTTGCGGGCAAGGTTGATGAGACAGGAACTAAAGCGATTCTTACTATAGATGGTTCAGATGAAAAGCTTGCTATGACTATAAAAGATAACACAAAGGATAAGAATCAGGAAATATTGCAGATGGATTCAATGCAGTCAGTTAAGATATCAGAATCAGAGGATTATAATTATATTAATGTGATGCTAAAGAATCTTACGGTATTAAAACAAGCATTATCATAATTAACATGTAAGTATATGATGTAAGTGTCAAAAGTATAAAAATTCACTTTTGACACTCACATCATTATGTTGCCTGTTATAAGAAAAAAGAAAGGGGTGACACCTGTATGTCATATATCGAATGTAACAATCTTGCTTTAGGATATGATGGAAAGGCAGTAGTGGAAAATCTGAATTTTAAAGTGGGAAAAGGCGATTACCTGTGTGTATTAGGAGAAAATGGTGCCGGTAAGAGTACACTTATAAAAACAATGCTTGGCCTTATAGAAAAAGTATCTGGTGATATTACATATTCAGATGGACTTAAGGCTTATGAGATTGGATATCTTCCACAGCAGACTGTTGTGCAGAAAGATTTTCCAGCAACAGTCTGGGAGGTTGTACTTTCAGGCACTCTTGCTTCAGGCGGATTCAGGCCTTTTTATAGAAAGAAGGAAAAAGAACTTGCAAGGCAGAAGATGGAAGAGCTTGATATATGGGAACTTAAGAAAAAGTGTTACCGTAACCTTTCTGGTGGACAGCAGCAAAGAGTACTTCTTGCAAGGGCACTGTGTGCCACATCCAAGGTTATACTTTTAGATGAACCAGTTACAGGACTTGATCCTAAGGTGACAGCAGATTTTTATGAGCTTTTAAAGAAGCTTAATAATAAAGGGATAACTGTAATTATGGTTTCGCATGACCTTCATGCGGTGTCATATGCTACACATATTCTATATGTAGATAGTGAGGACAGTTTCTATGGAACGAAGAAAGAGTTCTTAAACAGCGATAAGGCGGATGTTTTAGGAAAGATTAAAGGAGATGATAAGTAATGTCAGATTTTATTCAGGAATTTCAGTTTTATATGTCATATCCATTTGTCAGATATGCACTTATTGTTGGCGTGCTTATCGCTTTATGTTCATCACTTCTTGGCGTTACACTTGTGCTTAAGAGATTCTCATTCATAGGTGATGGTCTTTCACATGTGGCGTTTGGTGCACTTGCAATAGCGACAGTTCTTAAGATAGCAGATGTTAATCTGTTTATTATGCCAGTGACTATTATATGTGCTGTTCTTCTGCTGAAAACAGGAAACAACACCCAGATTAAAGGGGATTCCGCTATAGCGATGCTATCAGTTGGAGCTATGGCTGTTGGATATCTTATATTAAATGTTTTTTCAGTTTCATCTAATGTATCAGGAGATGTCTGCTCTACTCTTTTTGGCTCAACCTCCATACTTACGCTTACGGGTTCAGAGGTTGTTATGTGTATAGCAGCTTCTATAATAGTAGTAGCATTTTTTGTTATATTTTATAACAGAATATTTTCTGTTACATTTGATGAGGATTTCACCCGTTCTATGGGGAAAAATACAGGCTTTTATAATATGGTGATTGCAGTTATAACAGCAGTTATTATTGTTCTTGCGATGAATCTTGTAGGCTCTCTTCTTATAACAGCATTGCTTGTATTTCCTGCATTATCGGCCATGCGTATCATGAAAAGCTTTAAGCTTGTAATAATATATGCTGCTGTATTGTCAGTACTTGGTGCTGTACTTGGTATTGTAATATCAATATTTGCATCAACACCGGTTGGTGCTACGATAGTTACAATATATATACTAATATATCTGATTAATTGTGTTATATCAAGAATATCGGGAATAGCACAGTAATGTTCAAGGTTTATCCCTTTATTTTAAAATTTTAATTCAAATTATAATAAAATATGCTATACTTACTATCGTGGGATGATAATCCCACGATATTCATATACAGATGAGAATAGTTTTGAAATATAATAATAAGGGATATGTTAAAGTATGAAGGATAAAAAGAATTACAAGGTTAAACCACTGGTTTTCATAATAGCAGGTATAGCTGTTTTAGTTCTCATAGCAGCAGCTATAACCGCTGGTGTTATATCAGAACATAATAAAAGTAAAGAAAATACAGTTGGAATGACTCTTACACAGAAAAATCTAAGACCACAGGATGCAGAAGCTGATAATAATGCAGTTAAAGAGATAACAACAGTAGAGATACTTATGGATGATACTGCTATACCAGTTGGAACTACATTTATGGCAGCAGCTATAGTAGAACCAGCAGATACAGATAAGGCGCTTATATGGACAAGCAGTAACGACGATGTGATGACTGTTAAACAGGATGGACTTGTAACTGTCAAAGGAACAGGTACAGCAGCACTTACTGCTACGGTTGGTGATGTATCAGATGCCATAGCTATAGAAGGAATAGAGAGTGCAGCAGCAGGCTCTAAGAATGGTTATACTGTATATACAGGTAATGGAAGTATTCTTAAGCCATCATCTTCTGTACCGGCAGGAAGCAGTGCAGGCTCTGGTTCTGGTACAGGAAGTAGTTACAATGATAATGGCAGCTATTCATACAACGGTACAGGAAACAACAGCGGATATTCAGCCGGTACAGGAAGTAGTCATGAAAACAGTAACAGTACAGGAAACAACTTATCAGGTACAGACAGCAATAATAATACCGGAAACAATGGAAACAGTTCATACAATCCAGGAAATAATCAATCAGGTTCTTCAAACAGCGGTAATAGTCAGGAAAATAACAACAGCACAGGAAGTGACGGAAAAACAAGCAGTGATATAGGTGAGGTGTTAAACAAAGAAGGCTTTACACAGGAATATTCCAATGTATATGTATACACAGATGGTGGTACATATTATGGGGAGATAATAACACAGCCAGATGTTTCAATCATATATATCAAGCAGAGAAATGAAGGATTCGATGCAAGAATAAAAGGTGTGTTAGCACAGCTGCTTCCGGAAAGCTGCAATCAGGTATGGAATAATTATGTATCTGCAACAACAGACCGTACATTTACTGTAGAAGACAGAAAAGTAAGAATAGTCACAGCTTCAAGAGGTGGACATTCTCAAATAGTAATATACAATTAAGATAAAATATGGTATATTTATGTAAAACTTATGTAGATTATAATGAGGTGAATGTTTTGCTTAATGAAAATAAGGTTAAAATGATGACCAAGATGGCTATATATGAGAAAAATGAAGGCAGAAGGATGTTAAGGACAGCCAGATACTTCAAGGGTGATTATGTCGCATTTGGGATATTAAAGACATTGATCACTACAACACTTGCCTTTGCGATAGTTGCTATTATGTATGTATTATGCAACGCAGAAGGATTAGTCGAGAATATTAATTCAATGGATTATCTTGCTTTTGGAAAAAAGGTGGCAATATACTATATAATTATGCTTGTTATATTTGCTATAACAGCAGGATTTGTATACAGCTTTCAGTATGAGAATTCAAGAAAAGGGCTTAAAAAGTATTTTTCAAGGCTTAATAAGCTTGAAAGATTTTATAATGGCCAGAAGAAAAAAAGATAATTGTGGAGGAAGTGATGGCAGTATTATTAGAATTTAAAGAAAAGTTTAGAAGATTTTATAATAAGTATGATACATATCTTGTTCCTGCGTTAAAGTTTATTGTAGCGCTTGTTTCATTCATTATGCTGAATGCAAGCATAGGATATATGGAGAAGCTGAATAATCCGGTTATTGCAATACTTATATCAGTTATATGTGCAATTTTACCGGTTGGTTTTACTATTGTTATGTTATCATTGTTTATGGTAGCACATCTATATGCCATATCAGTTGAATTCGCACTTATAGCACTTTGTGTTGTTCTTCTTATGTATCTTTTATATTTCAGGTTTGCATCTAAGTCAGGATATCTTCTGATATTAACTGTGTTTATGTGCTGGATTAAGATGCCTTTTGTATTACCTGTTGCTGTTGGATTGTGTTCATCTGTGATTTCAGTTGTTCCGGTATCTTTTGGTGTGATCATATACTATATAATCAATACAGCAAGTGTTTATGAAACAGCAGTTACTAACAAGTCACTTACAGAGAGTATGCTTCAGGTTTCATATCTTATAGAAAGTCTTGTTAAGAATAAACAGCTTTTTCTTGTTATGGCTGCTTTAGCTGTAACAATTATTATTGTATATATAGTAAGAAGGCTTAAGATCGACTATGCATGGGGCTATGCTATAGCAATCGGAAGTGTAGCTCAGTTTGTAGTTGTTGTATTAGGAGAAATACTTTTAAAAACAGGGCTTAATATTATACTGATAGTTATCAGTGTTATATTAGGTGCGCTTGTAGGTTATATATGTAATATATTATTCTTTGCTGTAGATTTCAGAAGAACAGAGTATGTACAGTACGAAGATGATGAATACTATTACTATGTTAAGGCAGTACCTAAGATAAATGTTGCCGGAGAGGATGTAAGGGTAAAGCAGATAAATGCAAGAAAAACAAAAAAAGCCTCAGATATAAGTGATGTAAGACAGTCAAAGTCTACAACAGCAGCAACTGAGGAAGAAGATGATATATACTTTATTGACAGGTAATCAGTAAGTGGCAGAATATTTTTGACATTTACATCAGTAAGTGACAGAATATTTTTAAGCCTTACATCTTAATATAAAAAGGGGTGAGAACGTGACAACATCGGGTAATCTGTTACAGAATTACTTTTCAAAATTATATATACCAAGGATTACATGGACAGATGTTATAGAGATTATTATTATTGCAGTAGTTTTATATAATATTCTGTTGTGGATTATGAACACCAAGGCATGGGCACTTTTAAAGGGCATAATAGTTGTGGCTCTTTTTGCGGTTGTAGCGTATCTTCTCAACCTTAAAACTATTTTATGGATAGCAGGAAAGACAATCAGTGTCGGTATTATAGCACTGGTTATTATATTCCAGCCAGAATTAAGGCGTGCACTTGAACAGCTTGGAAGAAAACGCTTTATGCTCAGGTTCTTTAACTTTGGAGATAACAGTGATAAAGATGAACGCTTCAGTGTTAAGACAGCAGATGAGATTGTAGATGCCTGTTATAAGATGGGAGCTGTAAAGACAGGTGCACTTATAGTTATAGAGCAGGATATTGTGCTTGAAGAGTATATAAAGACTGGTATACCTGTAGATGGTATAGTGACAAGCCAGCTTCTTATTAATATATTTGAACATAATACGCCACTTCATGATGGAGCTGTTATAATCAGAGGAAACAGGGTTGTTGCTGCAACATGTTATCTTCCACTCACAGATAATGTTAATCTTAGCAAAGCACTTGGAACAAGACACAGGGCAGGTGTTGGTATAAGTGAGGCAACAGATAGCCTTACCATCATAGTATCAGAAGAGACTGGTAAGGTATCTGTAGCATTTGGTGGAGAACTTATACATGATATAGATTCTGATTCACTGAAGAATAAACTTGAATATATCAGAAGAAGAACTATAGATGTCAAGTCATTTAAGATATGGAGGGGCAGGTTGAAGCATGAAAGAGAAGATATTTAATAATCTCAGCCTGAAAATCGTATCTGCAGTATTTGCGGTGATATTATGGACGGTCATTGTTAATATATATGATCCAAACACTAGCTATACTTTCAGTAATATCACAGTCCAGCTTGTTAATACACAGAGTCTTACTGAAAAGAATTATACCTTTGAGGTTGTTGATGGAGGTAAGATATCTGTTACAGTAAGTGGACCAAAAAGTGTGGTTACAGATCTTAAGACAAGTGATATAGCTGCAACAGCTGATTTAAGTAAGGTTACTGCATTTACAGATTATGTAGATATACAGGTTCAGGTGGTCAAAGATGGACAGGTGCTTAATAACGTTGAAGCTGTTCCAAGAACATCAGCTCTTAAGTTAAGCATAGAAAACAGGGATACAAACACATACGCTGTGAATGTTAATACAACAGGTACTCCGGCAAATGGATATGCCGTTGCATCAACAACAACATCACCAACATATATTAAAGTGACAGGTCCAACATCTTTAGTTGAAGGGGTTGCCTCAGTCGGAGTTGATGTTGATGTATCTGGTGCCAAAGGAACGGTTAATACACAGTCAGACATTAATATGTATGATTCAGATGGAAATATAATAGCAAATGAAGAACTTGAAATGTCATCAGAAACAGCAGATGTGATAGTAGAGATGGCAAGAACAAAAACTGTACCAGTTGTAGTAAAAACAAGTGGAACACCTTCACAGGATTGTGTTGTAGCGGGTACAAGTCTTAGCCAGACCTCGGTTGTTATAAGCGGACAGCAAGAGGCATTATCAAAGATAGATAATATAACTATTCCTTCATCAGCTGTTTCGGTAGATGGGCTTAGCGAAGATAAGACGTATACATTCAAGCTGACAGACTATGTACCTTCTGGTGTTAAGATAGTTTCTGATTCAAGACTGCAGGTTACTATAAAGATATCTAAAGCTTCAACAAAGACAGTTCACATATCGTCAGATGCGATAAAGATTGAAAACGTATCATCAGGGTATAATGCTGTGATTGAAGGAACAGGTATAGATGTTATAATATCCGGAACAGGAACGATATTAGAAAATATCAGTGCTACAGATATAACATGCAATGTTAATGCAGCTGGACTATCAGCTGGAACACATAGTGTAGATGTAAGTGTGAGTGTGCCAGATGGCTGCAGTGTTTCAGGAAGCAGCTCAGTGAAGCTTACGTTGTCTGCTAAACAGCAGGAAACAACAGTTGACAATAGCAGCAGCCAGACACAACAGACAACTACAAGATAGTACACATATATAAGTTTAATTAAATGCGTAAAGATATGCATAGAAATGAGGATTGTTATGGTAAGTGAGAATATTTTAATAACCAGTCAGCTTGGAATACATCTTCGCCCAGCCGGAGCAATGTGTAATGAAGCTGTTAAGTATAAGTCTGATATATCTTTTAAGTATGGTGAGGGTAAGACAGCTAATGCAAAAAGTGTTATTTCAATACTTGCATCAGGTGTCAAATGTGGTGAAGAGATAACACTTACAGCCGATGGAAGTGATGAAGAGGAAGCACTTAAGGCTGTATCAGAAAGTTTTAAGGAATCACTTAAAGAATAAATGATAGTTCAGATTTTCTTAACAAGTAAAACACAATATGAACACATTTCGTGAATATACTAAACGTATGAAAACGAAATGTGTTCATTTTATATTTCATATACAGGTAAAATATATATGACCACATTTTCTATAGAAAACTACAAAAAGGAGTGTTGGATATGTATAATAATGAAGAAAACAATTATGAGAATAATAATTCTTATAATACTCAGGGTACAGGCAATAACGAAAATACAGGTAATAACGAAAATACAGGATATAACCAGAACTCAGGCTATAGCCGGAATACAGACGGATATAATCAAGGTGCTGGAAACAGTCAGAATACTGGAAACAGTCAGAATACTGAATTTAATCAGAATACTGGATATGCACAATACAGCAATACAAATAATGCAAACAACACAGATACAGATAGCCAGTCAACTTACAGATACTCATATGTAGCTGGTAATAGTACAAACAACAGCCAGACAGCAGATGAGCATCAGAAGAAACAGAAGAAGCATAACCGGTTTTTGGATGGACATAGTGCCACAAAGACTACATGGCCTAAGAAGTTTTTAAGCATAGTTTTATCAGCAGCTATATTCGGTGTTGTTGCCGGTTCAGCTATGTATGGAACTTATAAGCTTGAGAAAAAGTATCTTGGTGGTTCTGATAACAGAAACTATACGATATCGACTGTTTCAAGTAATATAGGAACTACAACAGACCAGTTAAATACCTTAGGAGATACCAATCTGTCAACATCAGCAATGAATGTGGAAAGTGTAGCATCTGCGGCACTTCCAGCCATGGTTGCACTCAATGGTACAACATCAGTGACAAGCAGTTCATCTTCAATATTTAACTGGGGTGGACAGCAGCAGTATGAGGCATCAACAAGCGGAACAGGTATTATAGTTGGTAAGAATGATACAGAGCTGCTTATGGTAACTAATGCGCATGTTGTTGACAAAGTTTCCAATCTTAAATGTGTATTTATAGACAATCAGTCAGTAAATGCAACAGTAAAGGGGTCTAAATCTGATCAGGATATAGCAGTAGTTGCAGTGTCTTTATCAGATATACCTTCTGACACACTTAGTAAAATAGCTATTGCAGAACTTGCAGATTCTGATACAATTACAATAGGTCAGCAGGTTGTTGCTATAGGTAACGCACTTGGTGAAGGACAGTCAGTTACAACAGGTATTATAAGTGCATTAGACAGATCTATTACAGTTAACAATGTAACATTTTCAGGTCTTATTATGACAGATGCAGCTATTAATTCTGGTAACAGTGGTGGAGCACTTCTTAACGCAAGTGGTAAGGTTATAGCAATCAATTTTGCCAAGACATCAAGTGATGGTGTCGAAGGCATGGCATATTCAATACCAGTATCAAACGTAAAGGATCTTATAAGTTCACTTATGAGCAAACAGACAAGACAGAAGGTATCATCAGATAATGCAGGATATCTTGGAGTCGCAGCAATAGATGTTACAAGCACATATGCATCTATGTATGGATACCCACAGGGTATTATGATAAGAACAGTTGCATCAGGTTCAGCAGCAGAGAAGGCAGGACTTTCAGCTTATGATATTATAGTAGGCTTTGATGACCAGACTATAACTACTATGTCAGGTCTGCAGTCAACACTGCAGTATTATGCAGCTGGCGAAAAAGTAAAGATTGATTACTATCATCTTGAGGGTAGTGAATATGTACTAAAGAGCACAGAGGTTACATTAGGTAAGAAAAGCTGATAACTCCTCTGATGCGGAATAGAGGAATATATGAGTGATAATAATAATAATAACGATGAATATGAAAAAGTATGCTATGTATGCAGAAGGACAGAATCTAAAGCAGGCAAGATGATAAGCATGCCAGGTGGATTATATGTCTGCCCTGATTGCATGCAAAAGACCTTTGATGCAATAAACAACAACGACATAGATTATAACGAGCTTATGAAAGGAATCCCAAACATGCCTAACATGGGGATGTTTGGTGGTTTCAATATGATGGGAAATAATATGTCAGATAAGCAGAAGGTTAAGAAAAAGAAGGAGGAAAGCAAAGAAAATAATAAAGATAAGAAAGAAGAAAAGCTTGATCCTAAAAAGCTTCCTGCACCACATGAAATCAAGCGTATGCTTGATGAGTATGTTATAGGACAGGAGCATGCCAAGAAGGTCATGTCAGTTGCTGTATACAATCATTATAAGCGTGTAGCAACAAATACCATGGATGACATAGAGATAGAAAAGTCCAACATGCTTATGATAGGACCTACAGGTAGTGGTAAGACGTATCTTGTAAAGACACTTGCAAGACTCCTTCAGGTGCCACTTGCTATTACTGATGCTACTTCTCTTACAGAAGCAGGATATATAGGTGATGATATAGAAAGCGTAGTATCGAAGCTTCTAGCTGCGGCAGATAATGACGTTGAAAAGGCTGAAAGAGGCATCATCTTTATAGATGAGATCGATAAGATAGCCAAGAAGAAGGAAACAAGAAGCAGGGATGTAAGTGGAGAATCAGTACAGCAGGGAATGCTTAAGCTCTTAGAGGGAAGTGATGTGGAGGTTCCAGTAGGTGCAACAAGCAAGAATGCCATGGTTCCACAGGTTACTGTTAATACAAGAAATATATTGTTTATATGTGGAGGAGCTTTTCCGGAGCTTGAAAGCATAATAAAGGCAAGGCTTAATAAACAGTCATCCATAGGCTTTAATGCAGACCTTAAGGATAAGTATGATAATGACAGCAACATATTATCAAAGGTTGAGTTAGAGGATTTAAGAGAGTTTGGAATGATACCAGAATTTTTAGGAAGACTTCCTATCGTATTCTCGCTTGATGGACTTACAGAGGATATGCTTGTAAAGATTATGAAAGAGCCTAAGAATGCCATACTTAAGCAGTATCAGAAGCTTCTTGAGCTTGATGAGGTAAGTCTTGAGTTTGATGATAGCGCACTTTCAGCTATCGCTAAGAAAGCGATGGAGAAGAAAACAGGAGCAAGAGCCCTGCGTTCAATCATTGAAGAGTATATGCTGGATATAATGTATGAGATACCTAAGGATGATAATATAGGTTCTGTGCTTATAACAGAGGATTATATTAACAACAAGGGTGTACCTGTTATAATGATGCGTGGACAGGAAGCACTTCCAGGTATGTAATCATATCTTATTATTATTAAACATATAATGTCCTTGAAGAATATCTTTAAGGACATTATTTTTATATGTCAGAGTGTAGTAAGATGATTATGGATGAGGATATCTATGATTACATAGTTGTCAATATTCCGATAGTCAGTAAAATATTTGAAAACAATCCTGATGTATGCATCCAGCAGGTTGATGAACAGTGGATTATAATGCATAGCAGGCTGTCAGAAAACAGGGAGTTAAATATAAGCTCTTTAGGATACTATACAATACCTAAGATATATGGACTTATGGAGCTGTCTGACAGACAGGCTGTTTTAGGTGCTGATATATCAAGTATGGAAGAAACTGGTGCAGTTAATATAACAAGCCAGCCTTTTCTTAATGCAAGAGGCCAGGGCGTTATCATAGGCTTTATTGATACAGGAATAGATTACTTAAGAAATAACTTTAAGGACAGCTCTGGCAATACAAGAATACTGGCTATATGGGACCAGACAGTCGAATATGAGGCTTCAAGTCTTGTAAGCTATGGAAGAGTGTATGAAGCCGATGCGATAAATACTGCCATACGGGCTTATGAAGCCGGAGAAGATCCATATAGCCACGTCAAAAGCCAGGATATTAACGGACATGGTACTTTTATGGCGGGGATAGCAGCTTCATCATATACTGACGGCTATATTGGTGTTGCACCAGAGGCAGATATAGTATGTGTTAAGCTTAAAGGTGCCAAAAGATATTTAAGGGATTATTTTTATATAAAAGATGATGTGCCAGCTTTTCAGGAAAGCGATATAATGCTTGCAGCAACATTTCTAAAGGATTATGCACAGAGAAGAAATAAGCCGCTTGTTATAATATCAGGTGTTGGGAGCGGTTCTGGTTCAAGAACAGGAGCAACACCACTTGCAGATGTTTTTGATGCATATACAAAGCTTACGAATACATGCGTTGTTGTTCCAGCAGGAAATGAGGCTGTAAGCAGAACACATTTTAGTGGGTATGCAGGTATAGCAGCAGATAGCAAATCTATGGAGATTAATGTAGATAAAAGAGGAAAGGGTTTTGTTATAGAAATATGGGCAAAAAGCCTGGATGTTCTTTCTGTATCCATAGTCTCGCCAACGGGCGAGATTATACCCCGTATACCAGCAAGAATAGGGATGAGCAGTGAATATGCCTTTTTACTTGAGAATTCAAGAATATATGTTGATTATCAGATAACAGAAAGTGTTGCAGGGCAGGAAATAATATTTATGAGATTTGAAAGTCCTGCGGAGGGAGTATGGAAAGTACTTATTTATAGTCTTACCAGCCTGCCAGGATATTTTAATGCGTGGATAACGCCTAGGTTTCTTAGTGCCTCAGATGCGTATTTTCTTGAATCCGATGTTGATATAACATTAGTAGAGCCAGCCTGTGCTGCAAGGGTAATAACAGTTGGAGCATATAATCATAATACTGGTGGAAGTGATATAAACAGCAGCAGGGGATATACAGCTGATAACAGGGTAAAACCAGATATAGTGGCACCGGGTGTCGATGTATATGGTGTTGGAGGCGTAAAAGGCTATAAAAGAATGTCAGGAACAAGTATAGCAGCCGCACATGCAGCAGGAGCGGCCGCACTGTTTTTAAGCTGGGGTGTGACTAATAAAAACAGGGAGGTAATCGGAAATACGGAGATTAAATCATACCTGATAAGAGGCGCTAAAAGGCAGAACAGTGAGCAATATCCAAATGTAACAGCTGGTTATGGTATGCTTGACATATCAGGTGCTTTTGACCAGATGAGAATTAATTAATAAGTTGTAATTCATACATTTATATGTTAAAGTTTCTATTGGTAAAAATATAAAGACGGTATGATGGAGAAGTTATGAAGTACAAAGCAATAGCACTTGATCTTGATGGAACACTTACAGATCATAATAAAAAATTACCTGCTAAGAATATAGAAGCAGTAGATAAAGCGATAGATATTGGTGTAAAGGTTATACTTGCATCTGGAAGACCGCTTTTTGGAATAACACCTATAGCAGATGAATTAAAGCTTCCTGATAAAGGAGGATATATACTTGCATATAATGGTGGAAAGATAGTGGACTGTGTGACAGGAGAAACTATAGTAAGCCATCAACTGCCAAAAGAGTGTATAGATGATATATGTGATTTTGCGAAAACTAACGATGTATATGCATTAACTTATTCAGATGGAAAGATTGTATCAGAGAGTGATACAGACGAATATGTTTTAAAGGAAGCATTCTGTAATGCAGCTGCAATCATAAAAACAGATAACCTGAAAGTTTATGTAAACTATCCTGTGTCTAAGTTTCTTGTAGTTGGAAAACACGAGAAGCTTATTCCGGTACAGGAGGCATTGCTTTCAAAATATCATGGAGTGATAGATGCCTTCTATTCAGAGGATTATTTTCTTGAAGTTGTTCCATATGGTGTGGCTAAGGATAATTCGCTGAAGGAGCTGCTTGCAAAGCTTGATATAACAGAAGCTGAGCTTATAGCATGTGGAGATGGCATGAACGATATACCGATGTTAAAGATAGCTGGCTTATCAGCTGTTATGGAAAATGCATATCCTGAGGTAAAAAAATATGCAGACTATATTGCCCCTTCTAATGATGATGCAGGAGTGGCCGATATAATAAAAAGATATATATTAGATATGGAGAATGCAGCAAATGGGTAAAGATAATGTTCAGAATGATGAAGTTGAGATTGATATAGGACATATATTATCAATATTATGGGAAAAGATATTGGTGATTATTGCAACAGGTATTATAGTCGGACTTGCAGGTTTTCTTGTTTCTAAGTTTCTTATAACACCTAAGTATGAATCAGAAACTAAGCTATATGTCCTTAACAGAGCAAACGACAGTGCAACTACATTGTCGGATGTACAGCTCTCAACACAGCTTACAAAAGATTATCAGATACTTGTTACAAGCGCACCAGTTATGAATCAGGTTATTAAAGAACTTGGGCTTAACATGAAAGCCTCTGAGCTGGCGTCAACTATATCTGTGGATACACCATCAGATACCAGAGTACTTCAGATAACAGTCACAAGTAATGATCCTAAAAGAGCAAAGGATATAGCTGATAAGGTGGCGCAGGTTTCATCAAAGAAGATATGCGATATCATGAAGATAGAGCAGGTTAATGTTATCGAAGAAGGTTCACTGTCAGAAGAACCGGCAGTTGATACAGTACAGAAATGGACACTTATAGGTTTAGCGTTAGGTATAGTGTTATCATGTGCCGTTATAATAATCAGGTCAATGTTAGATGATACGGTTAAAACTACTGAAGATGTTGAGAAGTATTTTGATCTTAGCACACTTGCAGTTATTCCTATATCAGAAGAGATGGATGATGGTCTGGGAAAGAATAAAAAGTCTAGAAAGACAAAGAAGAAAAGAAGCAAGTAAACAGGAGTGTAAAAGATATGCAGACGATTAACATAGAACGCTTAAGAAAGCTTGATTACAGAGCTAACGAAGCATATAAGAACTTAAGAACTAACATACAGCTATGCGGCTCTGATGTAAAAGTTATCATGCTTACAAGCACAACACCGGGTGAAGGCAAGTCAACAGTGTCCTTTAACCTGGCAGTATCTTTGGCAGAAGCAGGCAAGAAGGTTATATTCATAGATGCAGATTTAAGAAAATCTGTACTTGTTGGACGATATAAGATTAATACATCTGTTAAGGGGCTTACTCACTTTTTATCAGGAATAAACAAGTTTGAGGAAGTTATGTATGCAACGAATGTTGAGAACTTTAATGTGGTATTCTCAGGACCTGTGCCACCGAATCCTACAGAGCTTCTTGGTAACAAGGTGTTCAAGACACTTATAAAGGTCTTAAGAGATCTGTATGATTACATAATAATAGATACACCTCCAATCGGAAGTGTTATAGACAGTGCAATCGTTGCACAGGAATGTGATGGTGTTGCATATGTTATGGCATCTAACAGTGTCAGCTATAAATATGCACAGAAAGGGCTTGAGCAGATAAAAAAGACAGACTGCAAGTTACTTGGAGTTGTTCTTAACAAGGTTGATATGGATGATAATAAGTACTATGGCAAGTACTATGGTAAGTATTATGGTAAGTATGGCGAACATGCCCAAAAGTAATAAAAATAAAAAAGTGGCAGCTGTGATATGTCTTGTATGATACATA
>OIZG01000201.1_pt1 | contig 61373 bp, 133 predicted proteins | sample 1588561 | NCBI WGS metagenome assembly OIZG01 (sample SAMN03283267) | human gut metagenome | biome: human-associated habitat; material: feces | host: Homo sapiens | place: USA | collected 2013 | reverse complement strand
TGAAAGATTGTTTTCATGGGAGAGAATTATGATTTGTTTAGATTGTGGAAACAGAGATATTCGATATGATGAAAAAGAGAAATCGTATCATTGTAATAATTGTGGATCGCGAAATATTGGTGCTATAAAAGACGCTTGTAAATACATGAAGGATGGACTATGTGGTAAAGGTGCATCATCGACAGGAAAATGCAAGATACCATGTAGTTTTTATGAAAGATGATAAAAATTGTTTTCATGAAAAGGGGTATAGGGTTGATAGAAAATAAAGACTGGAAGTGTTTAAGAAAGGGAGATCGAGTAAGAAAATATAAAAACAGACATGATCGTACAACAGAATATATAGATGGAACTGTTATAAAAGGAATCCGTTATTACTCAGATGGATTTGTTTATGTACAATGGGATGGTCAACAAATTATTGATATGTCAGTAAATAGTTATGATTTGGTCAAATTACAATAGAACAGACATTTCATGGAAAAAGTTATAGGTACTTATAGAATTTTTTTCAGCGTTAACGGACGTAAATCACCGTATAAATGCGGTGATATGTGGTTAAAACGGATAAATAATTACTTGCTACGTGAGCAGATTTCCTTTATAATAAGAAGAAATATGATGGGAGGCGGTTAAAATATTTGCAAAAATAATAAAACAGATATTAGAAGATTGTAAAGACTCTGGAAAGAAGATTACGCAGCAAGAATTAGCTAATGCAATGGGTATTAGTAAACAAGGTTTCACGAATAAAATGACTCGTGATAGTTTTACAGATAAAGATATGTACCTGATTGCAAATTATTTAGGTATGGAAATCATAATAAAAGGCGAAAAAGAATATGTACTAAAAGAAGATTGAAATATATCTTCTTTTTTTGTAAGTTACCATAAGTACACAAAACGTGTACAAAATATACAATTGAAAAGTAAATATTTTGTGTACTATGTCAATTTACAAAAGTACACATATAGTGTACAATATAATTAAGTTAAGAGAAAGGAGTAAAATCAAATGACAAGTAAACATTATAAATACTTTCAACCGAATGAAAGAGATGCAAAAGATGAATTTGGAGATTGTGCAGTAAGATCAATATGTAAAGCAGAAAATCTTTCATGGTTGGATGCTTATGATATGATGTATAAACTTTCAAGAGAAGTACAATGTCCAATGAATTGTAAAGCAGGATTTGAACATATCTTGAGATCGAATGGATATGAATACACTGGAATTAGTAATAAAAAAGGAAGTAAACGTCCTACCGTAGAACATTTCACAAAAATGAATAATGATGGCACATATGTCTTAGTGGTTGCAAATCATTATGTATGTTGTGTTAATGGATTTTTCTATGATACATGGGATTCTGGTGATTGCTGTTTATATGGATATTGGAAGAAATAAAATAGTTAGGAGGTGTGGTTATGCCAGCTTTAGCAATCCAACAGCCGTGTTATATCAATCAAAAACAGAAAGCAACGATATACAATTTTCCAAAACAGAAAACATTACGGCGTGGGAAGTCAACAGAGATGGAATGTTTGTATACTAAGGATGAAATTTTATCTGTATACAATGTGTTTAAAACAGATGTTGATAATGCGACTACTGTTAATAAAGAAAAGAACGCTATGCGAAATCTTACAATGTTCATATGTGCGATCAATATTGGATTACGTGGTGGGGATTTTTGCAAACTCACATGGAAAGATGTATATGAAGATGGATGGAGAATTAAAAAGTCACAGAAGTTTGTTCCAGAAAAAACAGAGCGTAGAGATAGATGTGGAAATGTAATTAAAAGAAAATATGTCAAATTAAGATATGACAGTGATTTTAAAATGGCTATTCAGAATTGGCATAAGTGGTTAGAAGATCATAATGAAACTCCTGAGTTAACTGATTATATTTTTTCTTCTAATAAAGGTGAACATATTGGAGAAATGACATGGTATAGAACTGTTGAGAGGAATAGAATAAAAGCAGGTATTAAACAGTCTATTGGTACTCATGGACTTCGTAAGACTTTTGGACATAGTTATTATTTAGCTGCACCAGACAAACAACAGGCTCTTATACAGCTTATGACTATTTTTGGACATGCTGATATGCGTATTACTTTAAGATATATTTGCATCACAGATGAAGAAATATTTAAAAACCAGGAAAGAATGTGTATTTTCTCGAATGAAGAAGAAACACCGGAAGATTATTTATGTCCACAAGATGATTCAGATATGATAGAATAGGAGTAATTAATGAAAACAACAGAGAAGTGTATTATAGAAAGATTTTGGAGGTATATAGATTATGGATAGTTTTATGAATGTACCAGTAGAGAAAGAATTTACATACGAGGATGTTATTAACACTTACAATAGAAGTGGTGATAAGAAAGATGTTGCCAAAAGATTCTGTATAAGTGTTGGTGAAGTGACTAAGATTTTGAAGAAGAAAGAATAGAGGTATATTATGGAAGAATATACAGGGGATATTATAAGAATTGATAGGCTCATTGAATTTCTACCATCTGAATACTGGGAATGGGATTTCTGTGGAAAGATTGATTTAGACGATATATCAATTGGAATACATGAATGTATTGCTGAAATATCCGAACCATATGGAGATACATTGGATCATCTTGTATTAGAACACAGATCAAGAGATTGGCATATTGGAAGAATTATTTATTTTATCAATCATCCAGAAGAAATAAAAGATATTGAGATTGATAATGAATGTGTCAATAATGAAATCCTTCCGCAAGCTGTAATTGTAGATGGATGGCATAGATATGCGGCTGCTAGATGGTTATACGATCAAGGGAAATTAACTCAAATTCATTGTATATACGGTGGTAGATTGGATGTTTTGGAGTATCTACAAGGTATGAGAGATGAGTTATTGGAATATATAGTTTGATAATGCAGATGAAAGACTGATTTTATGGAGGTATTACATATGGGACATGTTAATATTTTTGAAACTAAATCAAAAGAAGAACTGGTAAAATTGTATGGAGAATTTCTTAAAGTAGAGGAAATGGGATTCTTTGATTCAGATACAGATTTAGACAAGATTAGAAAGGCTTATAATGAAGATTTTGGATCAAATACAACATGGATGTTACAAATTGAATTAACTCATGCAATTGCTGATTTATGGTATAAAGAGAATAAATAAAATATATTAAATAATGGAGAATATATGTATACGAGTTACATTAATTATGCTCCTAAAGGCAGTATTTATTTAGGACGATATAAAAAATTAAGTGATGCTTGGAAAGCGTGTGATGAAGCATTGGAACTTTTAAAGAATGTAGATGTTATTTATAGACCAATTATTATTGGAGAACAATAAAATTCGACTTTCATGAAGGTATAAAAATGGTCAAGAAAATAAAAATGCGGGTGGAATTAAACGGTGGAGATATTGTTACAGTTCCAGAATGGGTAAAAACAGAAGGAGATTTAGAAAAATTTGCAGATGAGTATGCAAATAGAAATATTAGTATAGGATATGATTTACTTGATGAACCTATGGATCAGGACGAGTTTTTAGAGCAAGTTACTTCTGCGTATGTAGATGCGGAGAAACGTGGATTCGATAGTATTATTGTGGCAATTGATACAGATTTAGATACTACATATTATATTAATGATACACCAGATGGCTTCCAATGTGATTTATGGGATTATTATTTTGATGATTTGGAAACTATTGCTTCGCAGTTGTATGACGAAATGCATGGTAGTGTGACAGAAATTAGAATTGAATAATACAATGCTGAAATCCAACTTTCAAAGAAAGGATTACAAGATTATGAGTAAAATATTTTTAGTTCCAGGAATAAACGAATCTGAGAATATTACTATGTATTGTAATTATGCCAGAATGAACCCATATGAAGAAAGATGTTTGATATGTGATCAGAATGATTGTGAACATAAAGGAAAACATACCATAATCGAAAGATGAAAGGTTGCTTTTAAATAATAACTATGTAGGCGATGACTATTTGTCATCGCTTTCTTTGACAGAAATTATGTCTGTAATATCACAATCAAGAGCATTACAGATTTTTTCTAACACAAGAAAATCAATTTTACTTGTTTTATTGGCACAAAGATTACTCAATGTAGATTGAGCTATACCTGTCTCTTTTGCAAGCCAATATTGTGATTTACCCTGTTTTTCAAGGGTTTCTTTGAGGATTACTTTCATTGTGATACCTCCAAAATTTGATGAATTGATTATAACAAAAATATTTATTTTTAGCAATATATAGTCTTGACAATATATAGTCTATACGCTATAATAGGGTACATAAGATAAAGAAAGGAGCGGCACACACATGATGGAAGAATTTAATATCTATGATATTTTATTCGTTAATAAAAAAGAAATTACATCAGGTTCACACGTGCAGGGCAAGAAACGTCCAGCTATTGTTATTCAGAACGATGATGGGAATAAATATGCTCCTACATTAGTAGTAATGGACTTAACATCAAAAATTAAAAAGACCAATCAGCCTACTCATTGGATAGTTAAAGCTAATAAAAATAATGGTCTTAAATGTGATTCTATGATTTTAGGAGAGTCAATTTATACTATTGATAAGAGAGATGTTATTGCGAAATGGGGATCACTGGATAACGAGCAAGATCAAATAATGGCTACAAAATGTTTTTTATCCACTCATTTTGGAAATAAGAAAATTAAGGTGGAGGTATTAGAATGAGTAAAGTAATTTCTGTTGACGAAGCAATCGCAATATTAACTGAATATAAGAAAAATGGTGGAGAGAACGTATTGCTTTCTTCATTTGATTTAGAAAAAAGAATACCTGATGGAAATGCAATTTTAATAAGTGTTCAACATGGAATTAAAGTTATTAATACTGGATCGCCTATTTTATATGACAAAAATGTTATAACTTCTAGTTTAAAAACTCATGATAAAAGAAAAGAAAAGACGATATTATTTCCAGAGAACGAATTTATTCGATGTTAAAATTACCAAAATTTACCGCAAGATTTCCATAAATCTACTGCATAAAATAAATACTGTAAGAACTGGTAAATAAAGACTTTGTTGCAAGATGAAAAATACAAACAAATGTTCTGGAAAGTATTGACACAAACAAATGTTTGGTATATGATATAAACATCTTCACAAGACAATAAAAAAGTAAGGATCTTATCTCGGTGCGGGAACACCATATGAGATAAGAACCTTACAAACAACACAACATAGAAGATTACGGGAATAATCTAATATGTTATAATTAGTTTAGAATGCTTGGTAGAAAATGTCAAGCAAAATCTTTATTAATCATAGCGATTCTGCGATTATTCCAATTTTAAACAACTAAATATAGAGAAATATTACAAATGAAAGTCGGCTTTCATCGTAGTTTTTGTACTCATTTTTAAGTATTTTATGGAAATTTATCTCAGTTGGTTAGAGAAATAGTCTCATAAACTATAGGGCGTGGGTTCAAGTCCCACAATTTCCATTCAAAACGGAGAAATAACGTTTATAAAAATGAAAGGGGCGATGTAAATTGGATTGCTTAATTACAAACGGCAAGCAATATATCCGTTTAGATTCAAATGGTAGTCCTCAAACATGCGGTCAGGTACTTGCAGAAAGATTTTCAGAAGATAAAGCAAAAAACATTATCAAGAATCTTCCTAAACCATTGAGAAAATTTCACTTTAATGTTCAGCTAGTCTCTGAAATCGCTGCTCAACCTAAACCAATTGAAGAAGAAAAACTACCAGAAGATATTAACGGTATCTTAGCGGAACTTGACGATTACTATGAAGATTATCAGCGAAATCCAAAGTATGATAATCCTTATACATATCATGGAGAAACTGCTTTAGAGAAAGAACTTTCTATGAATGATATAGGAATCGGCAATTTCTTTAAGATGGTAATTGATTGTATTTCTGATAGAGAGAAATACATTGAGAATATGGAATATCTTATTAAAGAATATGATCTGAAAATTCTTGACGTAAGACATTTTATCCGAGATGAAGAAACAAAATTGGGAACAGTGCCAATGAGTAGAATTAGTTACTTATTGCAATATTATGAACGTCAACGTGCTATATGTAAAAGAAATAGGAATTGTGCAAAACTTTTCCAATACCATATAGAGAGATTTAAAAACAGGAAATACATGAAAGTGATCGATAAGATTGCAAATTCTAAATATAAATACAGACGTTTGTCTAAAGAATATCTCGAAGATTATGCGAAAGGCGTAACGAAAGAGAAAAAATAATTATTACATAATTACAGCATATCAACAGAGAGGATCGGTGATACGAATGCACTACAAAGACATTCTGGAATCTTATTATAAAGTAAATGAGGATAAACCAGAAGAATCAGCAAAGAAATTACATAATGTTGTAGATAAAATTCTAAAACAGTTTGGTGGTATCACCGATATTGACAGGGATGAATGTTATTCTATAGCAAATTTAGAGATTACAAAATATATCAAAAGTCAATTAGATAAAGGAATTGAAGATTTTGATAAAGATAAATTCAATGGATTTATATATTTTGCAATTTCCAGAAAAGTTAAGATGCATATTACAAGAAAAAACAGACAAAAGCGTTGTAAAATCGTAACAAAGATAGAAGATGGAAAGGAAATTAAGGAATATATTTATCCAACATCATTAGATAATCTCATGTCTGACGATGGAAAAACAAAGGTGATTGATATAATTCCTTCTGATTTTGATATAGAAAGCAGTATTGATGCAGGAGAACTATTAAATCTTGGAGAAAATGTAGTCAAATATATTGCTTCTCTTGGGTGTATAGAGCGCAAAATTGCAGATTTAATAATGCAAGGATGTAATTCTACGGAGATCAAAAGCATATTAAAGCTTTCGGACAAAGAATATAATACATATCTTTCTGATATGAAAGAGTATGAAAAAAGACAACTTCTAAAAACGGAAGAATGTGAGAATGCAAATATTGAGGAGGAATTACCAATGGAAACAAAAACAACAACATCAGAAAGAACGAAGTCTACCAGTTATTCAATAGAATCTCTTAGTAAACAGTTAAGGCAGCACAGATTAAGAGACAACCATCCGTTGCAAAGAACTTCTGGACAATGGAGTTTACTTACAAAAAGTGAATTAATTTCTGATATTTTACAAGGTAATTCACTTTTACAGATTGTAATTTCAGAAGAAATTAAAGCTGGAATTATAATGCATTGGTTAATTGATGGAAAACAGCGTTCTACAAATTTAAAAGATTATCTGGAAGATGGATTTGCAATTTCCAAAAATGTACAGAGATATATGATTGAATATCAGAGCGACAAAACAGATGAAGATGGAAATGTGATTTTGAATGAAGATGGATTTCCAATACCTGAAAGTAAAACGTTTGATATTCGTGGAAAGAAATTTTCTCAGTTGCCAGAAGAATTACAAGACAAATTTAGAGATTATCAAGTTCCTGTAATGCTCAATTTGAATTGTACAAAGAAAGATATTGCTTATGATATTGCACGATTCAACAGATGTAGACCAATGAACGTTTCTCAGTCAGGATGGCTAGGATTAGAAGAATCCTATGCTGAATATGTAGATAAGATTTTAAAGATGGACTTCTTTAAAGTTGATTGTGATAAGTCAAGTTATTCAAATACGAATATTAAGAATGGATCACTTAGAAGAATTATTATTGAAGCAATAATGACATCTAAATATCTTAGCCATTTTGATAAAGATTTTGGTAAAATGTGTGCTTACTTAACTGAAAATGCAAATGAATCAGTATTTATTGATTTTTATTTGACATTGGAGAAGTTATTTAATGTGTTAAGAGGTGATACATCAGATATTTTTAATAATAAAAATTCATTTTTATGGTTTGCTTTATTTGATAAATTTTTAGAATATGACATTGAAGATGATAAATTTAATGGATTTATTCAGGAATTTAAAGAGACATTACATAATAAAGAAATTGATGGCATTACATACGATTGTTTAAATGGGCAGAAAGGAACAAAGGATCGTTCTTCCGTAACAAAAAGATTCAATCATTTGCTTACTCTGATGAAAGAATACTTACATATCGAAGATTCTGTTGAGGAAATCACAGAAGAATCAGAACCAGAAACAGTTGAAAATGATTTATTTGACACAGAAGTAGTTGAAGAATCACCTGAGAAACCAATTATTGCAGAAGTAACAGAGTATTCAGCAATTGGAAATGTAGAAATTGAACACGTTGAAGGAGAAGTAGTAGATAACGATACATTAGATTTTGTGAAAGAATGTGTTGATAAGAACGTAACAGACATTGATGTTTCTTATTATGAAGACGACTTAAATACCATTACAAAAGATGTACAGTCTAAGTTACTTGATGATGTAAACAGAAAATCTTTAATTGCAGTTATCGCATATGCGTATATGCAGGATGAAAATTACGAAGAATGGTTTGAGAATTATTTTAAAAGAGTTGATACATATGATATTGATCAAAAAAAGAACTATCTCAATATGAGAAACGATTTGATTACTTTTAATAAAGGAGCAGTTGCATAATGAAAGATACAGTAAATGAAGTAAAGAAAAACTTATCAGAACTCGATTATCTTCTTGGAGAAAATAATGTTGAAGATATTAAGAAACGTATTGGAGATTTGATTGTGGACAGAATAGCATCAGATTTACGTGCATATGACTATTATCTGTTTTATCCAGAAGATTATACCGAAACAATCAATAGTGCATTTGAGAAAATAGAGAAGAAAATAACAAAAATGTATTCCGATGCGTTATTGGAAACGGCAACAGAATCAGTTACACGATTTAAAGATATTGCATTATCACATATAAACGAAACACAGGGGCTACAATTGAGGTCGTGTCATAAATGTGAACATTGTAATTTTAATAGATGTAAATTCTATGAAGATTACTATTGGAAAGCACATGACGGAATTTGTGCAGAAGAAGGATTTATCAATTTTAAAGAGAAAGTAGATTAATAAGGGAGATTACATATGAACATGAGACTTTCAGAAATTAAAATTTCTGCGGATTTTGAAAGCAGTATTCCAAATACATATAAATATAATAAATGTGAAAATTACTATAACAAAACAGGAAATCAGGATAGGTACATAGTAGTAGATGAGAAGAATGTTTTAGTAGATGGTTATATAATGTATTTAGTATTGAAAAATCATGATGTGGAATATGGTAATGTAAAACGTTTGACATTAAGAAAACATACTTATACTGATAAGCAACGTAAAAAGTATGGACGATTGATTTCACCTAAACACGTTGTTACATACAAGGAAAAACCAACTGCTTATGTATACGGAAAACATCCTAATAGTAAAGACAATAAAGAATACGTTTGGAGATTACCGCAAGCATGGGGATATATGAGTCTTATGTTACAAAAAGGTGATGTAATCTATTGTGGTACAAGATTTGGAGTTGCACCTGTTGTTGTAACTAAAGTGGAATTAAAATCTAATTTTGATACCAGTTTATGTATTAAAAAAGTATGCTCACAGAAGATTTATAGGAATGGAGAATTATTAAAATATGATAGTAAGGATGGATCAACTAATGTGTAATCATAACTGGGTATTAATCGAAAAGCCACGACATTTAAAGTATAATTATAGTGGGTTAGAAGTTGTGATTGGTAAATGTCGATGCACGAAATGTAAGAAGATAAAGGATAGAAAGATGATTGGTCACCAGATTGGAAATATATTTGAGGAGACAGGATAAAAGCGTGGTTTCATTCACGTCATTGCAGAAATGTACAGGTGATTTTGCACCTGAAAGGTGAGGTTAAGCACTCACTAAAAGCTATGTAATATACACGATAACTATTTAATTTGACATAGCTACAAAACTTGAAACGTATTGTCATATGAAATTTGAAAGTTTTAAAAATATATCAAAAACATAGATAAAATGTGAGTTTTAGGAGTAATTAAGAATGATAGAATTGATTTATAATATTATGTTGATTATGATACCTGCAATATACTTAATAAATGTTATTTACAATTGGGTTTTCATGGAGAAGAAATGAAAGAGAGTCAGTGTGATAAATTTAAAAACGTAGATGAAAGACTTGTTTTATTAAAACTTGAGTTTCAAAGAAAAGAAGTGAGATACAATAAGTAAGGAATTTGAAAATGAATTTTATAAATTAGATTATATTCATAATTATATTTTGAATACTATGAATCACATACCGAGATATGTCTATGGTAAGCCAAAACAATCAAAACGACTCATTAAAAAATATATGCTGAAAAATGAATATGATGAATATTTTACAGAAGAAATTAATAATGATTTTTGTGAAGGTTTTGGATGTGCAGTTGATTTAATATTTAATGAATTTTTAAATGATATTCATGAAAAATACGATCTATTAAAAATAGAAGAGAGAGTACATGAATAGAATAATCAAAAATGATATGGTGATAGAATTTTTAAGGAGGTAATCGTATGAAAATTAAAATAAAGAGTGATAGAAATGAAGTGATTGTGTTATTACAGGCAAAAGATAGTGAACTAACAATTTTTCAAGTGCCATCGAAAAGAACATCATGGATAAGCGATGTATATACAGACCAAGATGGGGAATTGTGTTATACAGTTGAAACCTGTTTTAAAGAGGAAATTGTAGAGCAACTTTCTAATGATGATTTACTGAATGAACTAAAGAAAAGGATGGTGATTAAATGAAAGTTAAGAAACTATTAATTGGATTGCTTGTATCTGGATTAGCACTTTCGTTTACTGGATGTGGCGATAATGGAACAATTACTAAAGAAGGAAATAAATATCATATATTTGGTCAGTTTGTTGAGATTAAAAAAATAAGATTTAGAGATCCTATGTGTGACATGTTAATTGATGAATTTTTTCTTTATGATACAGAAACTAAAATTGTATATGTTCTCTTAAATGGTGATGTTGATAGTGGCATTACGCCATATTATGTATTAGATGAAAATGGTAAACCAGAAATCGCAATTTACGGGGAAAATTATAGTGGGTGATAAATTATGACATGGATTAAGAAAAAAATAATTATGTGGTTGTTTGGATATAATTTTCCTCGATATGTACGACAGTTTTATAAGGAACAGGATCAGATTATCAAAATGTATTCTGAAATGTTGCGAGAAGAAGAAAAATTGTTGAGATGGCTTAAATTAGCAGAAGAAAAGAGGTGCAAATAGTGGAAGAAATTATTAGGAATTATGATTCTTATACATCAGGAATGGGGAAATCAAGCGCAGATAAACTATTTTGGATGAGTAAAATTGAGAAGATTAACACTGTTGTTGATTTTGGATGTGCTGATGGCACATTAATTAGAGAAATGAATAGTGAAATGCCAGATTTACAATATATAGGATATGATAATAGCAAGGCTATGATTTCTCTTGCGGGAACAAGGACACCTCATGAACTAGAAAACATTCAATATGTAAGTGATTTAAAAGAATCTTTGAAAGAAAATAACCCAAATAAAACATTATTAAATTTATCAAGCGTGATTCATGAAGTATATTCTTATTCAAATATTAATGGAATTGATAAGTTTTGGAATAATGTTTTTGGATATGATTATGGATACATAGCTATCAGAGATTTTTGTGTAAGTAGATCAGTCAATAGGCAGAGCGATATTAATGATTATACAAAAGTAATCAGGGGAGCAGACGAATTACAGATAATGGATTATGAATCAATATGGGGAAGTTTACGAGATAACAGGAATTTGATTCATTATCTCATGAAATATAGATATAAAGATAATTGGGATAGAGAAGTGAGAGAAAACTATTTTCCAATTACTCTTGAACAATTACTTAGTAAAATTCCTACATATAAATATGAAATTATATATTTTGAAGATTATATCTTACCATTTACATCTAGTAAAATCAAACAAGATTTCGATGTCGATATTCACGACAACACCCACGTAAAATTATTGTTGAGATTGAAAGAAGGTGTAAATAATTGAGTTGTGTAGGACTTAGGGTTAAATACATTGGTAATGTTTATGGCATGTTTTATAAAGAGGGGATAATTGTTAAAGAAAATGCAGATATTGTACAGATTGAATTTGACAATGGGATAATTCTTTACCTATATAAAAAAGATGTTGTAATAATTGAAAGTGAGGATAATGATATGGCGAAATTAGAAGGATATAAGGCGGTCGCAGTAACAAAAGAAGGATGCTACGGAAAGAAATATTCATACGCAATTTATGATGATGGAAAAGTATATAAAGCAGGAGACAAAATTGTAGTAAGTGGCTCAAACAAAGATATCCTTACAATTGAGGAAATTCTTACACCAGAGGAATGTAATGCAAGTATTACCGCAGAAGTTATCTGCAAAGTTGATACATCAGCATATGATAAACGTATGGAAGAACGCAAAGAGAAAGCAGAATGTAAGAAAGAAGCAGATAAGATTAAGAAACAGATGGATAAAATGATTACAGAAATGGATCAGACAAAGCGATATGAGATGTATGCAAATGATAATCCTGAGTTAGCTGAGAAATTAAAAGTATATAAGGAGCTGATTGGAGAGTAATGAATAAAGAAAAGATACATAAATTTCGTAGGAAGTTAGGTTGGATTGTTTTTCTGGGTGGGATGGTAGCAAACGTGATAATTTCATGGGGATTTTTGTTCATGAAACCCGTCTTTCATCTATTATTTTCCATTGCAGCAGGGGCATTTTCGGTCAAATTATTAGCAATTTCGCTTTTAAAATGCTTTTTTGCACCTATTGTATGGTATGAATTATTGTGGATGATAGAAGTTATCACAGGATATTTGGGAGATTATTGATGGATAAAGAGAAAGAATTAAAAGAACATATTGAAAAACGTATTCAGAATTATGTTTGGAAAGTTTTAACAGGACAAAAATTAAATATTGAAGATTTAGGAGGATATAGCGGTGGCGGTATTAAGAACAGAAGATGGTAAAGAGTTGATTTTAACTTGTAGATGTGGATGTGATGATGGAATCCACTTTAAGATTGATAAAGATTTTGAAGATTATATGTATATGACATATACGAATGGTAGCTTTTATCGTGATCAAGATAACGGATTCTTTAGGACATTAGGAAGAAAGTTCCGAAAAATCTTTGCAATCTTATTCAATCAAGATTATTACTACGCATCGGCTATATTTTCTAAAGAAGATTTTGAAGAATTTAGAGAATATATAAATAGCTTTGCTGTACATAAAGAAAACTCTACTGACGTTGTGGACAATCAGTAGAGTTATTGGAATAGATCAAGACCAGTGATCTATGTAGAAAATCATATCATGTTTCTATGACTTGTTCAAGTCGATATTTCCAAAATGGATAATTAAAAATTAATATTAAATTTATAGAAAGGATTATTTTATGAACTCAGCATTTAGAGAAATTTTAGAAAACCAGATGACAATTATGGAAGAATTAGGAGATATTAAATTTTGTGTATTAGGATTATTAAAAGGACATATCCCTGATGAATATAACAAGGCATTACTTGAAAGAATTGAGAGTACGGCAAAATTATTAAAACAGAGAATATAGCGACATATGAAATATTGCTTTCAGGAGGTGCGATAAAGTGACAACAGTTGAATTTAGAAATGAATTAATAGACAGGTTGAATAATAATGCAAGTCGTTATCACGGTGGAATTTGTAACGGAAAATATTTTCCAGAAGTAGAAACATTTGATGTTGATGAAGTTTATGAGATTATCGACAGAATTTACTTCAATCAACCAGAAGATAATAACGAAAGTGAGTGATTATAATGTCATATTGGACTTACATAACAGGAACAATAACAGTATCTCCCATAGGATGCACACAAGCTCAGAAAAGGTATATTCTTGATACCGTCCTGGCACATTTACCGATAGTTTCTGGTTCAGAGAAAGATATGGATGTATATGTAATTCAAAAGAATGGACATAATAGTTCCTGTTCTTGTGATGAATTTGGTGAAAGAACTAATAATTTAACTGATTGGTATGGTGAGAGAACAAGAAGTAGAGGAATGTTGCGTACACAAGATGAATACATCTTAGTTGTAGATGCTGCTTTGAGAGATAGAGAATTTGATGAAACATACAGAGAGTTTATTAAATGGCTTGTACGATTAGGCAAAAGAGTCATGATTGATAATATTCTTGTAAAAATCAGTGGATATAATAAGTCTACAATCATCAAAGATTATTTTGTGCAGAATGAAAAATATTCATATCAGAATGTTTTCTTGAATTTATTCGAAGGGACAAGTTGGGTTAGGGATGATGGAGAAGTTAATTGGTGTGAATATATGTTATATCCAAGAGCTAAAGATTCTGATTATCCTATGATGTTAGCTTACAAGTATTTTAATGATGAGGAAAATGATAAAGAAGTAGAGAGAAGAATGAAATATGAGAGGAGTAAATGAAAAAGTATAAAGAGAAATATAAAACAGGAATGATATTCAGAAGCAAGAAATACCCCTGGACAGATTTTGTAATTGATTTTGTTTCGTATACTAGAGGATCTGAAACAGCTTATACATTCAATATGAACTCAATTATAGACTGGGTAAGAATTAACGAAGAAGCATTTGATAAACATATCAGTGTGTCAAAAGGAATTGATTACAATAAAGTCAAAAACCATGAAGTGAGTACATTTCCATATCCATTTTTCGGAGAGATGCATCAGAAATCTATGGATAATTATATCAGAGAATATGAAATGGAATTTTGTGGTATGAGTGATAAAGAAGTTATTGTATTCAATGATGATGATTTTGAGTATAGTTCTGGATTTAAAAAGTAACATCATGATAAAAATTAAAATATGGAGGACACAAAATGAAATTATTTAAAACAGTAGATGAGAAAATAGCAGAGATTGGATTTACAAAAGTTGAAGAAGATAAATATGGATGTAGCTATGAAAGAAAAGATAAGAAATATAATTTTACACAAAAAGTCGACATTTTACACAAAAAATCTGGTAGACATATTTTGCAGTCTTATGATCCAGATTTAGGAGATGATAAAGGAATTGGAAATACTTGTGTAGGACTTACAGGATACGAAATGAAACTATTTCTTAAAAAGATGAAGCGGATGAAAATGTATTCTGGAAAGAAAGTAAGTATTGAATAATGGAAAATAAAAAAAATGAATAAATGTAAATATTGTGATAAAGGTGTTCCACTTATAATAGGTAAAACTAATGATTATGGTATAGCAATTCAATATCCTAGAAAACTTATTGCATACGGATATGATATTCATGGATATGATTCAAATGGATTGGTTGTTAAAATTAATTATTGCCCTATGTGTGGTAAGAAATTGAGCTAGCAGAAGAAATTGGCATTTCAAAGGAGAAAATATGTTAATCAGAAGTCAAGATAGAACAAAATTAGTAGATATTGCAGGAAAAACAATTTCAATTAAAAGAATCAATTCGCATATAAACAATATTGAAATTACATATGCTAATAGTTCAGTAGTATTGGGAGCATATAATGAAGAAAATGCGTTAAAAGTTTTAGATGTAATTGAAAAAACTTATTGTAAAAGGGATTCTGAATATATTACGTTTAGAATGCCAAAAGATGAAAATGTGAGCAAAATACGTATGTAATAAAGTATATTGGAGGTTTAAATGAAGAATAGAGAAAAATTTGCTAAAGAAATTTTAGATGTTGCGTGTAAAGGTTTAGAATTTGCAGTTACAAAGTCAAGCAAAATTACCTATTGTAGTCAGATTAGTTGTAAGAAGTGTATATTTAAAAGTCCTAAAGATTCTGAAAAAACTTGTAGAATTAAACGATATGAATGGTCAGAATCAGAATATGTAAAGAAACCTAAGTATACAATTACATCAAAAGAGAAAATGTTCTTTGATTTGATTTTGGCTAAATGGAAGTACATTGTAAGAGATAATAATGGTGTATTATATGCTATTGATTCACTACCAATTAAAGAATATGATGGTTGGCGTATCGAAAATATGTCAATGTGTGACTATTATTATATTTCTAATAATCTATTTGGTAATATGTTTGACTTTATCAAATGGGAAGATGAAGAACCTTGGAGTATTGAGGATTTAAAGAAACTAGAGGTGAAAGATGAATGATTTAGACGATTACGAAGAAGATCCATATGATTACTGTTATGAATGTAGTGGTTATGGTGATGATTATTATATGGACGAATATGGAGAATTAGTTTGTAGATGTCCTGAATGCCCTATGAATCCTGATTATGATTATTGGGATGATTAATACATATCGAGTAAATTTCTATGGGTGATCACCCAAATTATTTCCAAGAACAAAGAAATATTATTTTCAACTAAATGACTCAAATTCCCTTATTTTATAGGGAGTTGTACAACTACTTTATCCTAGGAGTTACCTAAATTCCTTTCTATAAACTTTGTAATGCTGCATAAATCGGACATTCATGACTATCCGATAAAAATAATAATTCATCGGAGAATGGATTAAGAGTATTAAGTCTATTTGATGGTATATCATGTGGCAGAATTGCATTGGATAGATCTGGATTTAAGGTTAAAGATTACTATGCTTATGAGATTGAACAGAATGCAATTAAGATAAGTAGATATAATTATCCATCAATTTATCAATGTGGTGATGTTTTTGATGAAGATTTTAGTAAATATGATGGTATTGATTTGTTAATTGGTGGTAGTCCCTGTACTGAATTTTCAGCAGCAAAGTGTTCTAAAACTGCAAAACATAAAAGAGAAGTCGTGCATGGTGGAGATGGTTGGAAATTGTTTATGCAATATGTAAGAGCGTTACATGAATCGAAACCAAAATATTTTCTATATGAGAACAATTATGGCATTGCAGATTCTATACGTGATGCTATCACAAAAGAACTTGGTGTTGAACCTGTGCTTTTAGACAGCCAATTAGTTTCAGCTCAGAGGCGCAAGAGATTATATTGGACGAATATTCCAATAAAAGGAGAACCAGAAGATAAAGGAATTTTAGTAAAGGATGTGATTGTAGATGATTCTGAACTGATTAAACATTTTGATGATCGTATCAGAAACACATTGATTAAATGTGAGAATTACATAAAGTATGATTTAAGCGGAAAAGGACATTTTTCTCAGCAAGATAGGATGTATTTTCTTGATAATAAAGCACCAACAGTTCCAAGATGTAGAACTGAAACTAAATTCAACGTTTGGTTAGGTGGAGAAACATATAAGAAAACTTGTCCTGTTGAGATAGAAAGACTTCAAACATTACCAGATGGATATACGGAGTTTGGGTTGAACGAAGATGGAAACATTGTAAAAATGCCAAAGACAAGAAGATTTGAAGCTATTGGTAATGGTTGGACTGTTGATATGATAGCTTGGATATTTAGTTTTATGAAGAAATAAAATATAGAAGAAAAGAATAAAGGAGAAAACACCATGGGAATTACATGCAAGCAGACAGGAAAATCCAGAGGAATGATGAGAAAAATTGAGAATGAGCATCTTAAAATTAAAGCTGATTCTGTGAAACGTAAGAAGAAAGACAGTAATAAAAATGCCTGATATTACAATGTGCTGTAGTAGTGACTGCCCTAAACGTAGTCATTGCTACAAGGCGCAAGCCAAACCAGATAAGTTGCAGAGTTATTCAGACTTTTCTGCTGAATGTTTTCAATATAATTTCTTACAATTTTGGAGTGTAAGTAGGGGATCTGATGAGATGAAAGGTTGATTTCATGAAAACAGTATTTTTAGGAAAATTAAAATCATATAAAGGTTTAACAGGAACTATTGAATTAGAAACAAGAACAAATAGATTAATGGGATATATTGAAAAAGTTCCTGAAAATTGTATATATAGTGGGAAAGATATTAAATCGTTATATAAAAATTTTTGTAGAGAAGTAGACGAATATTTGGATTGTGTAAAAAACGAAGATCTTCTATCAGAGGAAGAAATTGCTAGTGTTGTTGGATTTAATGTTTGTATATACGAGATATCTGATTTTATTAAAATAATTAACGAAAGTTCTGGACTTGATACATTTGGAGAAAAATTCTTTTTTGATGATAGAACAAGATGTTTGATAAAATTTGATACTTTAGATTCGTATATGATTGAATTATGTAGTAAGAATATGGGATATAGATACATAATTTGCGATAATTAACAGTTGAAAGAAATCTTTCATTGTATCAAAGGTGGTGATTCTCAATAGGCAAAGCAAAAAGAAAACATCGTCCGTCTCCGCCTTACTGGTGGTTCTTAGAAACTGATAATTGTTGGTTCTGTAAAAATAGAAATAATTGCAATGGATGTAAACTTTTAAAAGAACAACAAAGTATTAAAAATAAAAGGAGAAACAGAAGATATAAACAAGAGTTGAGTAAAGAAAATCATGATTAAGAGGGGAATTAAATATGGGATGTCATACTTGGTTTAGTAGACCAATTACAGACAAAGAATTTGAGAAAATGAAAGAAAACGCACCAAAGGAAATATATTATTTAACAGGTGATTCTAAAAAGAATATTGAAATTGGATTATATGATAAGAATTTATATGATCTTCTTATGAAATCATATAATGAAAATATTCCTTGTGTATATGGATTTTATTGGTGGCAATTAGGATATGGTTCAGGCATAGATAAGACATATAAGGAAATTGGAAAATGCTCAAAATTATATACTGATGTTCTTGAATACCATGACACATTTAGGATTTCTAATTATCCACGAAGAATTATTAGAAGTCGTAGAGATTTGAGAAGATTTTTACGAAAAAGATATTTTAAATTGACGGATAAACAATTAGAACGAGTATCACAATTTTTCAGAGAATATCCAGGTGGAGTAATTACGTTTGGTTGAAAGGAAATATATGAGTAAAGAACCGAAATTGAGTAAGCAATTTGTTAAATGTAGTAGTTTATCAATGTATCATAAGAGAAAACGTGTAAGAAAGAAGAATGAAAATAGAGTTGATAAACTTTTAAAAAATCTTCCAGATGTTATTACAGATGCTTTTATATAAGGAGACATTATGACAAACACAAAAATTTTAAAAGAGGAATTTGGAATGAGATTAGTTAAAATCGTAGATATGAAACTTAAAAAATCAGATAAACTGTTTCTATTAGATATCAAATTAGATGTTGGAGATTCATATATTTATGCTACAAACATTGTAATTGGTGATATGGATGATGCAATAGATAAAGTAAATATTGAACAAGATGGCTTAACTGGTGAATGTACGATTTCGGGATTATTCAAAAATGATTTATGGCTATTAAATAATATTATAGAGCATGAACAAAAGCCAAAAGAAATGACATTAGAAGATATTGAAAAAGCTCTTGGTTATTCTGTAAAGATTGTGAAGGAGAAGGAATGATTACAGGTACAACAATTTTGTTAATTGTTATGTGGATTGTATGTACAGCAAGTTCTATAACTGGAATGATATGTAAAAGAAATATAGATGTTATTAGTATAATGAGTATTTCTTTAATAGTAACTATTTTTGTAATGTTTTTTACATGATGAAAAATTTATTTCATTTTAGAAGGTGATTTGATGATTAATATTCAAGATGTTTCGTTATTAAAGATAACGAAAGTGAGAGATTGGTCTATTCTTTTTGATTATGATGGAAAACATTATTTATTGCATGGAACTGGCGAAAGTGGAGAACCTGATCGACAAGAATTGTACGAGAGAACTCTAAATCAAAATGGAAAATATGATTTAGAGTATAAAAATGCTTGCTATGGAACTGAATATGTATCAAGAGATTACATTAAAAGTAAGAGCAACAAAACTATTGTTTATAATCAAATTGATAAAGATTTTTTCGCTTATAAATTGACTAAACGAGGATTTGCGAAAGGTATTATGGAAGATAAAGTAAAATATGAAAACGATAGAATAGATAAGATTCAGAAGCAAATTAGAATATTTGAATATAAAATTTCTGAACTGAGAAGAACAATACAAGATTATATTTAAAATATTTTAAGGAGAAATAATATATGATTAAATATATCTGTGATTTATGTGGAAAAGAATCGAAGTATTTAGAAAGATATTATATTCCAATGATGCATTCAAATGGCAAATTCAAATCAGTACAATTACATTTATGTGATGATTGTTGTAATAGAATTGATTTATTCATACGTGATATAGCATCTAAGAATATAGGGAAAAGACTGGATCAGATGATGAACGCAAACGATAAGGATGATCTTTGGTAGGAGAAATCATATGTGGAAAGTAGATTATTACACTTTAGCGGTCGATAAAGATGGCTATGTAGGAAAGGTAAAACAATATAGTGATGTTTGGTATACAGAATATGGACTTCCAATTTTGTTTGATAAATTACAAGAAATTACAGACAAAAGAAAAGGCAAAAATAAATATAGACCTGTAATTTTAAAAATTGAGTCTGTAAGAGGACACGGTGATATATGTTAGATCATTATGAATGGAGAAGTCAGATATACTTACATCCACCATATAAAATGAATGATTTGTATTATAAAGTTTGTTGTTATTGGAATGTAAAGACTGAAATGTATGATTCTATTTTAGCCGACAGTTATCTATATGACTCAGCATACATTTCAAATTCTAAACTTCGTGGCTATTCTGCCGAATATTCCCGTCAGATATTTCTGTTTTGTCAACACGTACTTATTTGTGAATGTGATAAACCGTTTGATGAAAACTTATGGAAGAATATAAATAACAATAGATATACTGCTCGTCAGTGGATGAAAGAATATGAAAAATTAAAGTCTAATGGAGAATTAGATTTTATAGAAAAATATAATAAATAATGAAAAGGAGATTGAATGAATTACGAAGATTTTCTAAAACAAAAGGATTATGTTCTGGAAAGTAGTGGATTTAATATTGATAAGATAAACTAAATTCAATTGAATCATTGGAAGAATTATCTGAAAAGTGGGAAACGCAGCTATTAAAAGATTGATAAAACAATATTAGATATAAAGTGTACAATATGCACAAAACAAGAATTGGAATATATTGATTTCTCGTTGCATTTCAAACGAATTTTTGTGCATATTGTATAGAGGTATTAGATGAAACACGAGTTTCAAAGGAGGAATAATTTATGAGTTATATTATTAAATCACCAGACGAACTAAAAGATCCATTCTTATGTTATTGTGTATTCCATAGATTTATGGAAGAAGCTGGAGAAGATTACATTGATTACAATGAACGTATTGTAAATGGGACACCATTATTGTTCTGGATGCTTGGTAAAGGATATATTTCAGATAAAGAAACAGAAGAAGTATTAAAGAGAAGTAATGGGAGATATATTTATGTTTCAGATATTTTAAAAGACGATGCGATTTTTAAAGAGAGTTACGGTGACACATCAATTGGATCAGCAAAATCATATAGCATTTTAGCAGAATATATGTGTCAAATTTCTGAGTTCAGACAAAGATTATATGATAGTGTGAATAATAATGCGACATGGTTTGAGAATCATGAATTTTACAAAGATGAAAATGAGATTAGTCTTGCGTGTATTATCAGTGATGAAAATATAATTGAAAGTAAATTATATTCTTTAGAAGAATTAAAAAATATGACAGTATATGAATTTGATGATTTATCATATAAAGATCAGTTTAATGCAGTAAGAAATCTTACTATTAAAGAAGCCGATAGTGTAAAAGAAAAATATGAATAGTTAAAAAATTAAACGCTGGTTTCATGACAATAACAACACCATATATAGCATATTGATTGATGGAATGTACTATATAGCGTATACATAAAAGGAGAAGATATGAGTAAATATTGGAAGAATATTGATAACAATAAATATGGGAAATTATGCTATGCATTGTATTTTATACCATTTGATGAAGATGAAAACGATGATAATATTCTTGCCATTGTAGCACAAGATAATAAAATTCCAGAATGTTATAATTATGTGTCAAGAGAAATGAATGTAGAAGATGATGATTTAATGGCTGAAAGTATCGAAGATGCAAAAATACAGATTGAAGAGAAATTAATTGAATTTTGGGAAGATGAAATTGCAGAAATAGAAGATAAAATAGAAAAGTTTAAAGAGGGATAAAATATGATTTTAAAAAGAAAATACGAAGGATGCTGTAGAGATGAATATTATTGTGAGCTAACAAAGGAATTGGATATTTTATCTGGACTAAATAAACGAGAATCATATGAAGGATGTAAATATAGGCATTATATATATGCAACCGATTCTGACAAGAAAGAACATTGTTACGCTATTAGAGTTCCTGGTGGGACATTAGGAGATATTGTAACGGATAATGATGATTATATTATTGATGTAGTTATAGATATTGATTATGTGATTAAAACATATCCAAACAATGTAAATGAGGTTATTAAGAAGAAATACATTGGTAAGAAGATAGAATTTGAAGAGGTAGAGTAGATGATTGCAATAAGCAAAATTGCTTTTGAAGCATTACGAAATACGGACGGAAAAATTTCAAGAAAACCTTTGGAGTGGTGGAGAAGAAGTAAACTGGTATGTATTTGGTTCATATTGTGTCTGTTTGCAGAGATTCCAATAGTAATATTAAGATTTGTATTTATGGCAATTTGTTTTATTCCGCATAAAATTTATGAGCATTTAGAAGATATGTCTTTTTAGGAGGTAGAGTAGATGGTTAATTTAATGAACACATGTGTTTTGGTCAAAACACGAAGAGAATATGAATATATTTTAAATGAAGCTGAAAAGCAGGGATTTCACTGGTATAAAAAAGATGATTGTGAACCATTTGAACAATACACATTTCCAGATATTTTAAAATTCTCATCAGATAATATTGTTTATAGAAGAAGTAGAATTTCTTTGGGCTATACTTTCTACGAAGCATCAGAACTTCTCGGAACAAAAGAAATGACAGCAAGAAAGTTTATTGAGTGGTATTCAAAATTAGATAGTTCATGCAATGCACGTAAGTGTCAAGAATGTGTATTGTATATGAGGAATACTAAATGCAGTAGCAGTCTTTGCTATATATCCGCTTGGAAAGAAAATATAGACAAAATACTTGAAATTGCAAAATCAGGAAATTTTACAGTGCTTACAGAAGAAAAAGCAATTGACACACTTGAAGAGTTTATCCATAATCCAGATCACGCAACATTAAATGATGAGTTTGTTGAGTCTTTAAAGTTGGCGGTGGAGAAACTGAAAAAGGTGAAGTAAATGGGAGAATTAACACTTGAAGAAGCTATTGATCATGCAAAAGAAGTAGCAGAAAAGAATTATAAAGGTGCAGATTTTGAATCAATTGATTCTGTAGACAATGATATAAAGACTAATTGTATAAAATGTGCGGAAGAACATATGCAACTTGTAAAGTGGTTGGAAGAATTAAAATTTTATAAAGAAGCAGAAGAACATGAATTACTGTTGAGATTACCAGTACCTATCGGTACGATTGTATATTGTATCTATACAAGTATGACAGGTAAGAATGCAACTATTCTTGCGGATCGTTTTACTGTTGACATGTGTAAACCTTGGGGAACGTTTGTATTTGCTACAAAAGAAGAAGCTGAGAAGAAGTTGGAGGAAATGAAAAACGATGGATCGAAGAAATAGAAAGTATTATTTGGTTGACATACCATCATCACCATATAGTCATAATGCGTGTATTAAAAAGTTGAAAGAAATTAGAACGGTAAAAATTTCAAATCCTTATGATTTCGATAAAGATAGGGAGTATGGATACGCAAACTGTTTAATTGGATTTTCTAATAATGTAGAAAATTCTGTTCTTACAATTTTAAATTCAAAATGGGAGTATGGTTATAAAGCAAAATATAAAGAAATTACTAAAGAAATGATTGGACATTAAAGTTAAAACGGCAGTTTCAAGGACAAAAAATGAGAGGTGCGTAAAATGAAAGTTGGAATAACAGGACACAGAAATCAAAGATTAGGTTTACCAGAAGATGAAACAGATGAAAAATGGACTCCAATTCAGTTTTGGATTATAGATGAATTGAGTAAATTTATAAAGACTTGTGCAGATAATAATGAACCACTTGATTTATATACAGGAATGGCTTCTGGGAGTGATATTGCATTTGCGATTGCAGGAGTGTCAATGCATTACATAAATAGCATTAAATTACACTGTATTCTTCCTTGTAAAGATTATAACTCATCACATAAATATTATAAATTTTTAAAGCTAAAAGCAACTGAATGGGTTGAATTATCAGATAAATTTTATAAAGGCTGTGATAACGTAAGAGATCAATACATAGTTGATAAGTGTGATGTCTTACTAGCAATTTGGGATGGTAATAAGTCTGGCGGTGTTTGGTCTACCATTCGTAAAGCTCAAAAAGCAGGAAAGAGAATTATTTATTGTCCAAAAGAATTACTTATTAATAAATAAAATGTGTTTTTATTGAAAGAATTGGAGAGATATTTATGTTTGTGCAAATTAAAGATATAAAAGATTATATTCATAAGTGTAATGTTGAAAAGTTGCCAATAACCTATGATGATAAAATAGAAGTAAATTTATTCGGTAATAAAGTTTTAGTAGAAAGAAACGAGTGGCTATGGCATTTACATCTAAAATTAACTGATGTGTGTAATGCAAAATGTTTTTTCTGCGTAGAGCAGAATGCTGAACGTTGCGAAAATGCAGAGTATTTCGTAAAACAAGTTGATGAAATGTTAACTGAGATGGAAAATGCTGGCATTTTATATTCAGTTTCCGTTACAGGTGGCGAGCCATTGTTGTTTAAGGAATTTGATAAATTATGTGATGTATTAAGAAATCATAATATTAAATTTCTTACAATGAATACAAATGGTAAATATTTAGAAGATAATCTTGATAAAATTGATGGATTGTTTGATTTTGTAGATATTAGTCGTCATGCAATTTCTGATAAGAGAAATAATGAAATTTTTAATACATATATGCCTTCCTTATTTGATTTAAAATGTATTAAAGGCAAATTAGTTGAAACAAAAATGAGATTGCAATGTGTATTATGTGATGCAAATACAATTGAAGATGTATTAGAAATGATAGATGCATATTCGTTTGCAGATGATTTATCTTTTAGAAAACTTATGAAGTTGAGCGATCATAGTGGTATTAAATATGACGATAAAGAGAAGTTATACAATGAGATTCTTGAATATGCATATAATCATTTTGAGTTAGTAGAACAAACAATTCAAGATTACTATGTATATGAAATATGGAAATACAAAGATACATTAATTACTTTTAGTTATTCAAATATGAAAATGTTAAGTGAAGTTGAGAAAATAGAAGATGATCATGTTTGTAGAGAATTTATTATTCATCCAGACGGTACGATTTCAGGTAGTTGGAATAAAAATATGAAAGTGATTAAGAGTTGAAAAGAACAATATGAGTGAAACAGTCAAGGCAAGAAATAGAAATACAATGAAAGAAGTGAGATCAAAAGCTGAAAGAATTGGCTTTGTACCTTCTGCATGTTCCGAATGTTTATTGTATCAAGCAGGATTAAGACCATGTACAAACAATCATTGTAGTAAATGTGTCGATGGAATAGGTATATTTCGTGGATAAAATGCGTCTTTCATTTGTGAAGAAAGGGTGAGTGACATAAGTTTTGTAACAGAAATCATCTGGGAAGGATTTGCAAATACAGATTCTTCTGATGCATTAAAGAAGCAATTTGATAAGTTCTGTGATTGGTGTTGGGGACATGGATATGGTGATTGTGATGTATGTAGGAAAGAGTATCATAAATTATATATTCCATTAAGAATTGCAGAGAAGCAAAGAGAATTAGGTTTAGAAGAAACAAGGTAATTAGATAAGGTAAAAATATGAATAAGAATTTATATAATATGGACATGCATGATATATGCGGATTCAAGTATGATGAATATTGGCTAAAAACAAATATTACACATGAAATAAAAACAGATGAATTTAACAAATGGTATGATTCTCATTGTGGGAAATGTAAATATATGTGTGAAATTTGTATGTATGGAGAAGAATAAATGGATGGATTTACAGTAATTGTAGAATTGTTGTTTATGATGTTACTTAGTGGATGTATATTGATTGGGAGAAATAAAAAATGAGATTAATAGATGCTGATAAAACAATTGATTCACTTGGTATTTCAGATATAGATCTTGCAATAGGTGCAGTAATTGATGAACAGTCGACAGCTTTTGATGTAGACAAGGTTGTAGAGCAGTTAAAAGAATTAAAAATGAGATACTTTTTAACAATCGCAAATACGGGTGATGCCGATAAAGACTGTGCTTACAAAAATATTGCAAATACAATTGATAGAGCCATTGATATTGTAAAAGGTGGTGGAGCTGAATGAACTGTCCTATTTGCGGATCAAATGATTATGAATATATTAGTTTCTCAGAGTACTATTTTGGAATAGTTGAACGCCACGGATCGTGTGAAAGATGCGGATATCTTGTTGAACAGGCATACAGTCCAATAATGGAAGCCTACAGGGATATAAAAAGAGGAATTAAAATACGAGGCGGCTATATCGAGAAAAATGCTAAAAAGCATAAAAGAATTAGGAAAAAATGCAACGCACCAAAAATGAATGTTAATCCGATTTGGGCGTGGTATGTGTAGAAAGGTGAAGCGAATGAAACTGAATAATGAAATCTGCGTTTCTTTCTTACAAGGTAGTGGATGGATGCGAAATCATGATGAAAAAATCAAAAATGGAATTATTGATAAGTTTGTGGAACGAATTAGAGAAAGACTTGAAATCAATAACACATGCAACATGATTGATACAAATATTGTAGTGCAGGAACTAAAAGAAGAGGTGCTTAAATGCGAAAATCGGTATTGGTAATAGATACACCAGAAAAATGTCTTGACTGTAATTTGTGTGTTTTGGATATGGATGGTTCAATATCTTGTTATTACAATAAAAGAGAAATATGTAGCAATGTAGAAGAAAATAATAGTCGTCCAGAGTGGTGTCCATTGAAAGAATTACCTAGTAAGAAAAATTGTGGAGAAATATTTAATGGAAATGTTAAAGGTTGGAATGATTGTTTGAGAGAAATTACAGGGCAACCAAAAATTAACAGATGAAAGTAAACTTTCATCTGTGGAAAGAGAGGAATGAATATATGGATTATATTAAAATTGACTTTGATTGTGGATTATCCATTAAAGATTCAGTTAAATTACTGCATAGTAAGGCAGAATCTACTGGTAAAAAATATTTTGGAGAATTTAATGGTCACAAATTAACATCTGATATGACAGTAGATGAAGCGTATGTTGAATGTATTGGTAAAACATTTAAAGAATTTAAAGATGAACAAGAAAAAATGAGACAAGATTTAATCAGAAGAGAAGAAGAACATAAAAAGAAAATTCCAGAACTAACAAAATATTGGATTAAAGAAGGACATAAAGTTTTATCACAAGACAAATGGGACGAATGGGATAGATGCGTACCTATTAGATTAGGTGATCTGTACGAAGGAATGGAGTTAGGTCAATGTTTAGATATTATTAAAACTGTTAAGGATAATTCTATTGTCGCAGGTATTGAAGTAATGAAGAATCAAGGTCACTCAGGAATGTCTTGGGGACTTATGAAATCTATGATTTATACATTTTGTGATTGTGGTAGCGAATTTGTTGAAGCTTTAGATAATATGTAATTTTCTAAGAGCATTTCTGCTCAAGATTCCATAAAATACAACTAAATAGAGGTGATAGTAATAGTACACAAATCTAAAAGATTCACTAATACATGGTGGAGTTTATGCACTAACTATGAAGATTATCTTAACTTTGCAAAAGAAATGTATCAATGGAAAGGTGAAGATGCCATATTTGGCGGTGAGCAATTCCAAACAGAAGACTCATTATTTGATAGTGTGAGTTCTTGGATGGACACGTTTGAAGTTCCATATGTATTAGAAGATCCTAATGATAAGTACTCGGATGAACATGAGATTAATAATCCATTGATTGATAAATACGAAATTCAAAATAAACCAAAAGAGAATGAATATCCAGTAGTGGTTTATATGTATAGAGTACAAGGTTATTTTAATATTGATTGGTTTAGCATTAAAGAATTGGAAAGTGAGGATAAATAATGCCAACAGGATATACGTCTTATATTAAGGATGGGAAAATAACATCTGGTAAAGAGTTTTTGAAACTATGTACAAGAGCATTTGGAATTGCCGTTGACTTAAAAGATGAATCTTTAGATGTTCCAACACCAAATCATTTTGAGCCACATCCTTATTATGAAAAAGCATACAAAGATTCTTTAGTGTCAAGAGAAAAAGCATATAGCATGACTCTTGAAGAGGTAAAAGAAGATATAATATCTAAGTATAATGATAATAAGGGCATGGCAGAAAAAATACTTGAAAAATATAAAGATGAAGATAAAAGGTATTTAAAAGTACGAAAAGAAGTTGAAAAATGGATTCCACCAACACCAGAACATGAAAATCTAAAGAAATTTTGTTTAGAACAAATTGATATGTCGTTGAATACATCTTTATATGAATGGTGTGAAGAAGACATAAATAAAGAATTAGATACTTCTGATGATACGGTTAGGAAATACATTGATAATTTAAAAGACTATGCAGATGAAAAATTGAAAAGAGCATATAAAAATTGGCAAGAAGAATTAAGGAGAGTAGAAGAAAAGAATCTATGGATGAAACAATTTTTAGATAGTTTGGATGATATGTAAATACATGAAACAAACGTTTCAGAGAGGATGTGAAAATAATGTTTGAAGGCAAAAAGTGCATCATAATTGTAGGCATATGGTTACTTATAGGATTATTATCGGTGATGCTTGTGTGTGTACGCGATATGAGAGGGAAACCATATGATGAGAATTATTTTAAAGGAGGAGCGCATTATGTTATAAGTCTAATTCTTATGGGAGGATTTTCATTTTTTCTTTTCGCATTTGGCATTTTTCGAGAAAGACATAAGAAACGAAAGAGTAATAAAATATTCACAAAATTCATTTATAAAATAGCGAATATAGGTATAAAGAAAGATGGTGATGATAAATGAAACGTGATCCAAAAGAAAGATTTATAAAAATACATATGGATTCTATTACTGTAAAGAAGATAAAACCTTTATTATTCTGGTACAAATGTGAAAAATGTAAGAAAGAATTTGTAAGAGAACCAATGTATAGTTGTAGCTATTTGGATGATTTTTGGGAGCATCACTACATATATCATGGATGTTCTCATTGTTTTCAAGATAAGAATGAATTTGTAACATGGTTACAAGATACAGGGAGATTATACACAGAAGAATCATTGAGAAAATTATGTAAAGAGAGAGGAATTGGTGAATGAGAGTTGCAGAACTTATAAGAAAATTAAAAGAAATCGGTTATGATGAAAACACTGAATTGACATTTAGCTGCACAGATGGTGAAACAGGTGAATATTACGTTATTCCATTTGAAGAAATTACATATGGAGAAGAATTAACTGGTGAACCGTATGAAAATGATGTAATAGATATTGAAGTAAATGTTGATTTAGTAGAAGAATATATCAAGGCAAAAGCAGAAGTTGAATTAGAGAAACAAACACAAAGAGTAATTAAAGCATTGGAGGATTGTAGTTTATGAGAACAATTTACGAATTAAATGAGAAAGATATTGTAAGTGTTGTAGCTGAAAGATTTAATACTGAATCAGATCTTGTTACTGTATCGTATAGTAGAATAACAAACAGTGAAGCAATAGACAAGTCAACTATTAAAATTACTATCGAAACAACAGACCTGGAAGTAGATGATGTAGTTTAATCCGATAAAATCTCGATTTCATGGAGTAAATAGATGGATAAAATATGGTACGCAGAGAGAATAAAAGAGTGTAAGAGTGTAAAACCAGAAATTGTAAGACTTTTAAAAGAAGAATTTAAAATTTCTGACAAAGATTTTGATTGTATTATGTATGACCTTGAGTCGAAATATCATAGCACACCAGATACTTTATTGAGGATGGCAATTCTTAATAAATGTGCAAAACGTGGATATGATTATGAAGAATGTGAACATTATTTAGATTTAATAAGGTCATCAGGTGTTGAAAAATTATTTAATCAGTACACTAAAAAGAAGATTCTACATGAATATTTAGATAGTGATCCGATGATTTTTAATGGAGATATTTTGATTACTGATCCATGTTATATCATACGAGAAGATAAAAAAGATGATTGGAGTACCTGTTGTTACGGATATGATATGGAGAAATTAGGAATAAATCATTATATGACATGTGATACGTTATATGGTGATTGGAGTTGCACTACATTTAATTCAGATACAAAAGAACCTATCGGAAGATTTTGTGCAGATGCAGGTTTGGTATCTGTTATATCACTTGATGAAGTGTTGAAATATAATCCAGATTACGATTGTGATTTAAAAGAATCTTTTACAGCAACTATAATCAGAGATTTCTATGGAACAGTTCAATTCGTTATTAGACAAGATGAAAGCAAAGAAGAATATTATCTTGAAGTAATTGGACATGGAATAAATAAAGTAACAGATGAACCAATTAATTTTATTGGAAAACAAACAGGATTTTAGAGGTGTTTTATGAATATTGCATATAAAATATTTATCTTATTTACAATGATTTTCTGTCATGTTGTAGATGATTATTATTTGCAAGGATGGTTAGCATCTGCAAAGAAAAAAACATGGTGGGAAAATAACGCACCAGAGAAATTATATAAATATGATTACCTCGTAGCGTTGTTTATGCATAGCTTTAGTTGGTCATTTATGATTATGTTATCACCAACGATTGCTCTTATGGTAACTGGTGGAATATGGAAACCTGTATTGTTAATTGTTAATTTAATGATACATATGTTTGTAGACAATCTGAAAGCTAATGAAAAGAAAATTAATTTAATTCAAGATCAGATAATCCACGTTATTCAAATTATTTTTACATGGTGGATTTTAATTGGAATATTATGATGAGTGATGTTTTATGAATAAAAGAGTACATAAAAAGCGGTTAAAGAAGCAAGGACTATATGTCAATCCAAAAGAAACATGGGATCTGGATTGTAATATTGCAAAATATGTTCTCCCAAGATTAAAGATGTATAAGAAATTAACCATTGCTTATCCTGGATATGGCGAAGCGAATACACCTGAGAAATGGGATGCTCTATTGGATAAAATGATTTGGTCATTCGAGCAAGTTGCTAATGATTATGAGATATATGCGTCTATAAATTTTAAGGATTCCGATTGGATGGATAAATACAATGAACTGAATGATAAGATTCAAGAAGGATTGACATTATTTGCAAAATGGTTTCGGTATTTAGGGTGGTGAGAAAATGAAAGAGATTTTAGGTAATAACCTTGAGCAATTCTTTTTTTGTACTGGATTATCCAAAAGAATATGGAACAGTATGTACATACAAAAGTAATAGATATGAAGTTTGGTTAATGGATGATGAAATATTTGATATGATTTCAGATATGTCAGAAGAAAAATTTGTGAAATGCGCAGGTGAAGATGCTTGGTGGAGAAGTAGTAACGGTAGTGTATTATATTCACTTTATAAAGGAGAAGTAATAATCAATAATCAGAAAATGATTGGATGGATTAGAAAACCTTGGAATGAAGAAATATCAAAAGATATTAAATATCAATTATTATCAGAGTATCTATGTGAATTTATTGGAGCTTCTACACCACATAATGTTGTGGCTTGTGCAATGGATATAGCAAAATTCAATCATTTAACAATGGGTGAATTATTTAAAAAATATGAACCAGTGGAGGATTAAAGAATTATGATTATTACAGGAATGAATCACTTTCAGAAAGTATGTTTAAAGAAATTAGTAGAATGGTATTATGAAAATTATCCAGAAGATGAAGTTGATTTGAATGATGTATTTATTGTTTGGTCATGTAAGACTCTACAAAACTATAAATGTCTTGCTTCTACTACGGTTTCTGGTGATGGCATTTATGCTGAATATACATACAACGGTGATAAGCAAGAATTATATGAGGATGTATATAAAAAAGTAACAAACACTTGCATTACTGAGGAATAAGAAAGGATTAAAATATGAAGAAATCAGAACCAAAATTAATTTTAAATCTGCAAGTTGATAGTGAAGAACTTGATCAAAAAGTTAAACTTGCAATGGATAAGTACATTGAAGATGTAATTGTAGGGAATCTTGATGATGAAATTGAAAAGATTGTAACTAAAAGAATTGGAGCATTAGTATCAGCGGATAAATGGAATCCAAATCGAAAAATTAAAGATAAAACATTAGAAACGTATGTAAAAGAAGCAACAGAGAAAGTTATTTGTGATGTAATTGATAAGAATATCAAGGATATTTTTGCAAAGAAAGTTGCGGAGATGCTATAGGTTAAACATGAAGAGAAAGAAGAAACAGAATAACAAATTATCAGACAAAGAAAAATTGTTGAATAATTTTAAAACAGTGGAAGATTATATGGTAAAGAAAACCGAGAATCATATTACGCAAAGCATTTATAGAGAAATAGAACAACGTTTATATTTTAATAAAATCGTAAGTGATGCTTACACAAGATATAAAGACAAAAAGTAACATAAAATATTTCTTTCATCGTAGTTTTGAAAATCCTTGATTTTACTGACTTCTGAAAGAGATAACATAACTAGAATACATAATATCATGTGGTTTTGGGACGCTGAAACCGCATAAATATTAGTGATTTAATATATCACATGAAAGAAACAATTGATAGAAGAAAGGAAAACATAGTCTCATGAGGTAAGCTGCGCGGCACTTTAGGGACAAATATGGCATTAAATATTGGTTATTTAACATCAGATAAAGAAAATAATGAACTTTATTCACCTTTTTATATAGTAGATCACATTATGAAATATTTACCGAAGGATAAAGTCATTTGGTGTCCGTTTGATGAAGAATGGTCTGCATTTTACATTCGTTTAAAAGAATGTGGATATACAGTAATTAGAAGCTCATTAAAAGATAATCAAAATTTCTTTGAATATGAGCCTGATCAGTGGGATATTATCGTATCTAACCCACCATTTTCTATAAAAGATAAAGTCTTGAATAGACTATATTCATTTTACAAACCTTTTGCGGTACTTCTTCCGCTAAATTCCTTACAGGGTAAAAGTAGATTCCAATATTTTAAACAAGGTATACAAATTTTAAGCTTTGATTCAAGAGTTTGTTATCATGATAAAAAACACATGAACTCAGTGGTTAAAGGAAGCCCGTTTGCAACAGCATATTTTTGTAAAGATTTATTACCAAAAGATTTAATTATAGAACAATTGCACGAATATGATAGACCATTGAAATCTATTAAAGAAAGAAGAGGATAAATAAATGAAAATCAAAAACATTAAAAACGTAGAAACATTTTTAGAAGTAGTAAACGGATGCAAAGGAGAAGTAACATTAACATCTGTATATGGTGATAAATATAATCTCAAATCTGCACTAACGCAATATGTAGCAGTCGCAGCTCTGGTAGGAGATCATGGGGAAGAATTAGAATTGTGGTGTACAGACAAAGATGATGAGAAGAAGTTCTTAAAAATGTTTAATGAACATCCAGAAATGCTCTAAAATGGCATGAAAATAGGCAAAAATTAAAGATGAAATTATTTTTTCAAGGTGTGAATAATATATTTGGAGAATCTTATGAATATACAAGAAGATATAGAGAATTTTGCAAACAGATGAAGGAGAAAGAAAGGGATAACAATGAAATGTGTAAGAAAAGAACAATTTGAGTGTGTGCAGTTTACAAAAGAAAATAGAGATGAAATTTTACGGACGTTAGAACCTTGTCTTAATGGAAAAAATATTTTTATTAAATATGATGATGATATACGTTGTGCAATTGAAAAATTAGGTTATGGAATACATTATTATTTTTATAATGATTGGTATGTTTTTGACTGGGACGAAGGAACACGGACGAGATATACAGATACACAATTTAAAGAAGAGTTTGAAATAGTAGATGAATAAAAAGGAATAAATAATGAGATTATTTGATGATAATAATTATTGCATACAACCAGTGTTAAGTGTTGATTGTCCATGGGATGATAAAATTGTAATCTTATATCCGAAAGAGTTCATTGGAGATTCTGTGCTAGAAGAAAATATCCCTAAAATGCTTTCGGTAGTTAGAGAATATATTAAAGAGTATGAATCATATTTAACATTTAAAACAAAGATAGGGAATACTGTATGGGATTCAGAGAAACTTAAATATGGCAATATAGCATATGAGCACCAGGAAAAAGCAGATAAATTAGCAGAAAAAATGAACGAAGGTATTAGCCCTTATGCTTGGTATATTAATAAAGTAAATGATAAATTAGCGTTCAATGGAATTTCACAAAAAGTTGATTGCGCCGTATGTTTAGAAAAGATTTAGAGGTGATTTACGATAGAAATTAAATTCAAAAATGGAAGTAAATTAGAGAATATAGAATCAAAAGATAGTAAACGTAGTTATCCAACAAGAATTAAATTTGAAGAATGGGAAACTACAACACAACCTAGTAGTAAAGAAATAGACAAGAATCGAATTTTATATTATCAGAAGCATCCAGAAGAGTTTCTTGAGCTGATGGGACATGATTTACATTTGTACTGGTATCAGAAACTATTGTTAAAACTTTTAGCAAAAATTGGGAGGTAAACTATGAATTTTGCAAGCGCATTATTTTCACTTAAAAGAGGGCATAAGATCAAGAGGAAACATTGGACAGGTTGGTGGGAACTGGATGGTAATGAAGTCATGATGTATTGTCATGATGGTAGAGTTATCAATATCAGAGATTCAGAGGATATTACATATACTATTGAAAATATGGCATGTGATGATTGGACTATTGCTGATAATTGTGGAGTAAAGGGAGAAATTTAGATCAGATGAAAGTTCCCTTTCATCATAAAAATTACGTCTTTTGAGGTGTATTTTTGACCAAAATATGCCTTAAAAGACACATATGAGGTGATAAATGAATGAATAATGTTAAAGTTACAAAGCAATTTGTAGAATATTCAAAGGAATTAGCAGAAGATATTCTTGGATTTAATCAATGTTGTAGTCACGGTCGTACAGATAGCGAAAGAAATAGAAAACTAAGATACCATATTAAACGTTGTGAGAAATTGCTTAATGAAATGGAGAAGTGATATATGAATTATATAAAACGTGGGATTAAAGTATCTTTATGTTTTTATGGTAATTCTCAGACAAAATATTTTATGAACGAAAAAAATGAATTTACGATTAATGGGAAACCTACGTTCCAACATATAGAGGGGTTTCAAATGTGGATTCCACCAGAAAAAAGAAGTTTTACTTTAGTCCCTGATTATAGTTACAAAAATTATAAACATATTAGAAACTATGAAGAATTACTATATCATGCAATTATGGATGGAAATAATGCAGAAAAGTTTGGAAGAAATTGTGTACATGCTATTGAAGATTATATGAAATCTTATGGTATCAATTACATTCCAAAATATTCAATTGAATTTGAACGATGTGATATTGTGGAGTGAATGGTGTATGAGAGGTCAACGAGCAGAATTAAAAATTATAGATGATTCATTTGACAATTGGTGTATTGAACATGAAGAGGAAATAAATGAAATTTTACAGCCATTTTTTAAAACATCCGATGAGGTCAAAGAATTTAAAAATCAGTTTATTTATATGTCATCTAAAGGAGAAATGAAATGATTCTGATTGAAGGTAATTGGGAAGAAGTTAATAATCTTCAAGATGCTGCTTGTCTTGTAAGAAGTTATTACAATTCGGATTTGGCGGATGAGATTGAGAAGCTAACACCGATACATAGCGATGAAGAATATCAGGAATTGTTAGATAAAGTTTATGATTTAGAAAAAGAAAACGAAGATTTGCAAAATGAAAATAATGCTCTTGATTTGCAGAATGATGAGTTGAGAGAAGAAATTGAGAAGTTGGAGGATACATTACATGAAATCGAATAGGACAAATACAAAAGAAAATGAAGTCATGATGATAGTAGAAAGTATTAATACATATAAGAAAGTATTAGGAGATACAGAGGTAAATGTTTGTACTGGTATGACTGAATCTGAGAAGAAAGCATATAAATTAGGCATTTATAATTCATTTGCTGTGATTAATGACTTCCTTGACCAGAATTTAAACGAAGATGTACCTCATTATACTGTATTATTACGTGATGATATTAAGTCAGAAGAATTTACAATTGATGATTTTAAGAAATGGACAGAATTAAGAGAACGTAAATTAGTCTGAAATTTTCATTTCATGAAAGGAGAAAAGCCATAATATATGATATATCCAACATCAACTGAAAAGCAGAATATAAAATTCCTGCTTAACAAATATAAAGATATAATTAGAAATGATGATGGTTCATTTAGATTAGATCATCGTTGTATTCCTGGTTATAATGATAGTTGTGTCAAGTTTGTAGACACAGGTGTACATAATCATAATGAATTTGAACATGACTGCTATAAATGCAAATATTGTGAATTAAATCATCCGTTCAACATATGCTCTATGAGAACAAATCTTGAAAATATTCAATCGAATATCACATTTCCCACACATTATGTTGCTAATTGTGACGCATATAATCCAATAGAATATCTCAATATCATTCATGATAAAAATGAAATGATTAACTTCATAGAAATGGTTCAACAATATTTTGGTAATCCTGAATATTGCGAAAAATATTTCGGATTTAGCCCAAATGTAGATGATGATACAGGAGAAGTTTTAGAAACAATTAGAGAATATTATGATCGTGGTGGAGAATTTGCTAATATACCAGACAAATACCCATGTGTGATTTATTTTCCGATTGATAATATAAATATTCATGAGAAATTAAAATGGGTTTATATAGGAGAATCAGTATGAAGAATACGTTAATTATTAGTGCTTATACTTGTTGCGGTAAAACATATGCAAGTGAACACATCAAAGATTATAATATATTGGATGTAAATATTTATGATTTTAAGACAATAAAGCGATTACCAAATGAAGAAGAAATTGAAAAAGAACGTCAATGGTGGGAATCAAGCCTGCATCTTATGTCTACAGAAGCACATCTAAATCAATTCAAACAACAAATTATTAGTGTTGATAATCCAAATTTCCCAAATAATTTTATTCAATATATAAAAGAGAATATAGGTAAAGTAGACGTTGTTTTTGTGGATAGCGACATTAGAATCAGACAATGGCTTAACGAAGCAAAAATTAAATTTGTAACGGTATATCCTTGGAATAGTTGTTTACCAGAATGGATTGGACGAATGTATTTACAAGATTATCCTGATATTATTATCAGAAACAAAATTAATGGATGGTATCATGAGATATATCCTGTTAAAGAGCCATATGGAGATCAATTATTTCGATTGTCTTGCGGAAAATACATTAATGAGAGATTAATTGATGATTGTTTTATTTTAGGTTATGGAGTAAATGGAGGAAAACAATGAAAGTAATTCAAAATAATTATAAAAATCAACCCAGGAATCCGCATCAACTACCAGAGCAAACTAAACTCAGAGTAGAAAAAGTAAAAATAAAATGTGGAAATTGCGGATCTATTCTTGAAGTATCAAGAGAAGATACTCATATAGGATATCTAGGATTGCCATATGTAACCTGTCCATGTTGCAATTATGAGATGGATGTTGAAGAATTTGAAGATGATGCTATTGATATTTGTGCGTCAAATGTAAAATATCCGACTCATTTTACTGTATCAAGCAAAGAGTTTAAAGCTATTGAAATTTCAGATGAAGAAATTAATAAATGGATTCAGCAAGGAATTGAATATTTTAGAGAAAACCCAGAAGAATATTCCTATTTTATGGGTTCTGGTAACAGTATGGTACATATGTACAAATTCGATGAAGATAAAGAATACTATGTTATAGTGTCAAAAGATTATGAATCAGGTGAAATTGAGTTTGAGAAAGAAGATTATAGGACTAATTAAAACTCTGATTTCATAGAGAAAGTGAGAACATTATGAGTATAAACGAAGATTTTCAAATTCTTGCGAAAAAGTTGGACAATTGTGAACTACTTACAAATTACAATCTGAATGTATTAAATGAAGATATGATGTTGTTACAAAATGCTTTTATTGGAGCGTTAGTTACAAGAGATATTTCTGAAATGGAACGCTTATTGAATAATATAAAAGAACTTGCATACAGAATGAGGAATACATTAAAGAGAATAGAATCAATAGAATCACCAGATGTATTGGCTTCAAAATTTGTAGCGACTTATGATATTTTTGAGAAGATTTTGACAATGAATAAGTGATGTACATGTTGGAAAGGTGGTGATAAATATATCAAAACTTAGAGATTTAACTGGACAACAATTTGGTCGTTTAACTGTAATTAAAAGAGTAGAAGATAAAGTTCAAGAAAATGGAAGAAAACGAGTCCAGTGGTTGTGTCAATGTAATTGTGAAAATCAAACGATGATTGTTGTAATAGGAGAAAATTTAAAAAACGGTTCTACTAAATCATGTGGATGTTTAGCGAAAGAGGTTAGGAGTAAAATTCATAAAAAATATAATCAGTATGATCTTTCTGGTGAATATGGCATAGGATGGACTTCCAATACTAATGAAGAATTTTATTTTGATTTAGAAGATTATGATAAAATTAAAAATTATTGTTGGTTGAAAAGTAATAATGGATATGTGTTTACCCGTTTAAAAGGTAATAAAATCTTATATTTGCATAGATGTATTATGAATGTGACAGATACAAACGAAGTTGCAGATCATATAAAACATAATCTTTTAGATAATAGAAAAGCCGTTCTTAGAAAATGTACTCAAGAACAAAATGTTATGAATACAAAATTAAAAAAGCATAATTCATCAGGAATAACTGGTGTATGGTATCACAATTTACGAAATAAATGGGTTGCGGAAATAAAGGTTGATAAACAAAAAATACACTTGGGATTATTTTCGGATGTTAATAACGCAATTAAAATAAGAAAAGCAGCAGAACAAAAATATTTTGGAGAATATTCATATGATAATAGTATGAATGCAGTTGTCGATGCAACAGAGAAATAAATAGTGTAGACATGGTGTGATTCTATATGAAGAAATATAGAATGGTAGGGTTCAATTCCTTACCTACACATTCAAAAATAAATAGGAAAGGGGAATAATTATGGCAAATATACCACCAAAGGATAAGAGATTTGAAAGTGGCGAAATTGTATTTTGGTGTCATCAGTATGGACATAAGTATTCAGTTCATTATGGAATGGTAGATGAGCAGTATAAATTTGATGTTTATATTGATTATCTTGCACCAAGAGAACGTAGAAGAATCTATTCTGATTATGTAAAAGGCGTTCCAATTGACGAGTTTGAAACAGAACAGAGATTTCACAAGCTTCCTAAGAATTGGAGTTATGATACGAAGCTATTTGAAATTAAAAGTGATGATTTAACCGATGAAGAAATTAATTTCAAACTGGATATCAATAAACCAGAAACATTAAAAGAAGCATATGATAAAGGATTCCTAGTGAAACGTTCTAATATTTTTCATGGATCTATTGAATCAGAAATCACAAAAGATGGTTGGAGAATACATAAGGGGTATCCGCAAGATTGGGGAATCAATAGGACTCCAAATCATACAACTGTAACCTGCTCAAAAGTATATCGCACATATGATGAAGCACAGAACGAAGTAGATGAACATATTGCGGAATATAAACGTCAAGCTGCTTTATCTGATTATGATTGGTCTATTGAACAGATTGACAAGGTGTTAGGTTATTATAAGAACATTTATGATTTGACGGATAGTGAAGTAAGACAGTATCGTGATTGGATATTATCACAGGACGATATAGAGAATATAGAATTAAGAATCCATTTTGGTAATCTCGAATGGCGAGACTGGGAGAGACATAAGAAATGGCATGGTATAGAAACTAATATGTGAGGTGGATTATGAGGAATATAGATAGATTTAGAGCAATGTCACTTGAAGAACTTTCACCATATTTAGTAAAAAAGATTTATGTTGGTGAAATTGCTTATTGGTATAGTCCAAGTGGATACATTTTTGAAAATTATGATGCTGCGATTGAAAATTGTATTCATTGGTTAGATAAAGAATATCATAAGGAGAATTAAAAGATAAGAGTAAATAAATTCTGAATTTCATAGGAGAAATAAAATTGAATAAAGAAATTTTGAATAAAGAAATTAATGAAATGTATTTAATGAATGGTGATAAACCGATTATGCAAATTAATAATATTCAAGATGGTGATTTGAGGTATGAATATAATACAAAATATACATCACGATTGGATAAATATGATGGTTCATTTTGCATTGATGTATCTGAACTTGCTGATTATCAAAAGATATATAAAGCTTTTAGTATTGATAAATTTAAGATTCCTGATAAATATGATATTAAAGTTTCAAAACTTATTCCATGTAAATGGCATAAAAAGAAGAGAATTAATAAAAAGATGCTAAAGAAACATGGACATCCAAATTATGTTCATAGATTTGAAATTGTAAAAGGGTGGAAGTTACATTCATATACAAATGGAGAATTTGAATTTGTAAAGGATGGTGATAAGTTATGAAAGATATTAAAATTGCAAAATTTGTAGAATTAATTACTAACAGTAAAACAGCAATTGAAGCAGCGAGAGAATCCGGTATATCACATTTACCAATGGGAGAAGTATTAAGGGAATTATCAAAAGAAGAATACATTTCTGATTGGGATAAATTAGCAAAATCATTAATAGGAGAAAGTAAAAATGGATAATGACAATGTATACCTAATCACTCATTCTTATGGAGAAGTAATAGATGGAATTACATATGATGAAGAATCAGCAAAATATTTTGTTGATAAAATGAATGAGAAATATAAATTATCTATGAAGTGCTTTGAGTGTCGAAAAGATTGGTTTGAAACAGGTAAAGAAACTTGCGATAACGCAGAAATTCATTTCAATAGTGATGGTCATGGTAGTAGATGCACAGTATTTTGTGTAAATGATGTAAATGATAAATTGAATAAAAATTATATCGAATCACCAAATGAATATCATTACCAGAAGATTGATGTGTTAGATGTGAAGAAAATATTAGGAGAATAAGATTTATGATTAATGCAGAAACAGATGGAGAATTAGTGAAAAACGCCGTAAGGTATGAAGACACATTAAAAAAACATCTTAATAATATAAATAAAGAAATCATCGAAGCTTCAACAAATGGCAAAAATTCAATTAATGATACTGTGTGTGAAAACTTTCATCTAATTCCTTTATTAAATGATTTAATTGGAATTTTATGTATTGACAAAAATTATCATGTCTCATGTTTTGACACATCAGAGAAGAGTGAGACATTGATAATTTCTTGGTAGATGGAGAATAAATAAATGAACATTAAAGTAACTGGTAAAATTGAAAAACCTGTTGAGATTAATCCATTAGATGTAATCAGAGAGTTAAAGCTGGAATTTGTAAAAGCATTAAATGTTCTTACAAATAAATTATCATAAAGGAGAAATTAGAATAATGAAAAATACAATAACTACAGGATATTTACATATGGAAAGTGTGTCATACGACATTCCATGTTTTTCATGTGTTAAATCTGACGTATGTAAGCATAGAAAAGAAGTTGAGGAAATTATTTCTAAGATTAATAGTGAATATTTATCTAAAAATGAAATTTTAAATGCTCAATTCGCTTGTCAGAAAGCAAAATTAAACAACAAAGAAATAACATATAGAGGATTTGCAAGTAATGATAACTCAGTTATGTTATGTAATAAAGTGGAGAATAAATAAAATGGCATGTGAGAAATATACAAACTGTGAATATTGCAGAAAAGATTATCATTGTCCATATGATCATATGGGAGATGGAAGTCCTTGGTGCGGAGAATTTCAATGTACAGTGGACAATTGTAAAAGATATGAGTGTATCTCATATGAAGAAGAACTATTTGAGATGAGAGGATATTGAAAGGAGAACGAATACATATGAAGCATAGTGTCAATATTACAATTCAAAATTTCATAGAACAGTTGATTGATGTATTGAAATACGAGAATACATATAAAGAACCAAATGGTAAAAAGCTGGATATCCCGTTTTTGGTATCTGTGCTATGGCAAGATTTAACGAATAATTATGAATGTTGTAATAAATTTTGTTCTGATTTAAGAGATTGTGATAATTATGATATTGTAATTGGAGATGATAATTATTGTATCTGTAAGGTAAATGTATTTCTTTACAATGAAACTGAAAATAATAATTGGAAATGTGCAGAAGAATCAGATTTTAGATATGAAATTACATTCAGTTACGATGAACGTAATTGGGGAGATTGTCAATGTAGTCTTGGTGATCCAGATTATAGAGAAGATAAACATTGTTGTGGACATGGATGTGATTGGGAAGCTCCAAGTGTCGAAGTTAGAAAAAGTTTTCTTGTATCGAATCACTCATGGAGTGGAGATGAACATGATTATTGGGAGTTTGAAGATAAATTTTATGCGAATGATAAAGAAGAAAATGAAAAGAAACTTCTAGCAGAAAGAGAATATAAGATTAGAGATCTTAAAGAAACTATTGAAAATGCTCAGAAAGAGTTAAAAAAGTTAGAGAATTTATAAATAAAACTTTCGTTTCAGATAGATAGGATGTGAGAAAATGAAACCGATTATTAGCCCTTTGGTGATTTATTTCGCTAGTAGAGTAGATTCTTTGAAAATTCTTGCTGGATGTATTTTAGTATGTTGCATAATTGCGATATTTATAGCATTCATTGAGGGTGACATAGAATATGGATCTGTATTAACTCATAAAAATTTTATGAAAAAATGCGTAATAACATCTATTATCAGTGCAGTTGTTTTAGTTATTACTCCAAGCACTGAAACAATATATACAATGATGGTAGCAAATGAAATTACACCAGATAATATTCAAACAATTGGCAAAACTGGTAAGAATGTAGTTGATTATATTACAGATCAGATTGACAAGATTGTGAATGAGGATGATGAAAAGGAGAATAAATGATTAATGTAGTAGAAGACATTGTTAAAATTATGAAATATGACAAATCACATAATTTTAAAGTTGTAGTTGAACCAAATGGAATTACAGTATCGCTTAGTGAAGGAAGCTTTGATGAGGTCTTTGATATTCCAATAAAATATGATTGTTCAGACGGAATATATATTGATAATGAAAAGCAAAAGGGAGTAATTGGTATTTGCGACATTAATATTGTTAAAGATATTATGGAATATCTTGAAAAACATATGAATGAACTTGATGAGTTATGTACTCAATGTGATTGGTCAGGTAGACAGGAAGAAAATTAAAATCCAAATTTCATCGGAGAATATAAAATATGAATGACAATTATAAAAAATGGAATGAAACGATTTGTCAAATGATTGACAGGAATTATAATGTAGAATGCACTGGATGTCGAGATGATGTTAAGTTTAATCATAATTTTATTAATTCAACAAGAGACATAATGTTTTATAAAAGATATAGAAATGTAAAATTAATAAATATTATGGGATTGTTTGAACAGTTCCATTTTCAAACAGAAGATGGTGAGTTATTAATACTTCCAGGACGATACATTATTTCAATTTTACCAGTTAAAAAATAAAGAGAAATAAATCTTATAGATTCAATCGAATCGAATTTTCCAAATAAATTGAAACTGAATAGAGAAATAAAAAAATGGGTGGTTAGCAGCATACCCTTGGGATTTTATACCCATAAATCACTGTTGACATAGAATTTTATCATAGATTTAATTCCATGTTACTACACTCAAATATGAGTGTGTTCACATAAATGTTATTACATATTAAAAACAAAGAATAAAAATCACAGGAGGATTTAAGACTATGGCTTTTAAAGTACAAAAAGCAGTAAGAGAAAAAATTTATACAAAGGTGGCACTTATGGCTCCGTCAGGTGGTGGGAAAACATATTCTGCATTAAGATTAGCCACTGGAATGCGTGAAGAACTCGAAAAAATCACTGGAAAACCTTGTAGAATTTTACTTGCTAATACAGAGGGCGCAAGAGGTAGATACTATGCAAATGAATTTGATTATGACATTGTTGATCTTGTAGAACCTTTTAATCCAGAACAGTTTTCTGATGTAATTGATTTTGCAGTCGAAGAAAAATATGACATCTTAATTATGGACAGCACATCCCCTGAATGGGATGGTAAAGGCGGTTGTCTTGAATTACAGCAAAAAGCTGGTGGGACATATCAAGCATGGGCGAAAGTAACTCCAAGACACGATGCATTTATCAATAAACTTGCCACAAGTCCAATTCATTTAATCGCAACTATGCGAGGAAAAGATCAGTACGAAATTGAAAAAGATGATAGAGGTAAAACAAGTGTTAAAAAACTTGGGGTAGGAGCGAAACAGAGAGATGGGTTTGAATACGAATTTACTTGTACGTTTACAGTAGATCAGAAAACTCATATGGCTGAACCTCAGAAAGATAATACTCATATTTTTGAGAATGATAATGCAACATTACTTACAGAATCTCATGGACAGAAAATTATCAAGTGGGCTAATACATCGGATATTGAACCAACAAGACCTAAATTTACAGCATCTACAGCTCAAAATGTAGAAGATGATATTATTTCCATCAAAAAAGAAATTATCTCTTTTTGCACGAAACTTGGTGGCACAAAAAATGCAGAATTAATGAATGCTCTGAAAGAATATGTTCCAAGTGGCAACCCAAATGCAATTAAAGATTTAGAAGCAGCAAAAGAATGTTTAGCAAAAGTAAAAGAAATCAAACCAGTACAGGCGTAATTATAGGAGGAAAATATAATGAATAAAGTAATGTTAATGGGAAGAATGACAAGAGATGCAGAAGTAAGATATACACAGGGAGAAAATTCATCCGCAGTTGCGAGATTTACTCTGGCTGTAGATCGAAGGTTCAAAAGACAAGGTGATGAACAGACTGCCGATTTCATTAGCTGTGTGGCTTTTGGGAAAACCGCAGAATTTATTGAAAAATATGGACATCAGGGTACGAAGTTTGTTGTAGAAGGACGTATTCAAACTGGAAGTTATACAAACAAAGATGGAATTAAAGTTTATACAACTGATGTCATTGTAGAACAGGTAGAATTTGCAGAAAGCAAAAATTCTTCTGAAAACTCTACAAGTAATGTTAATAAAACACCTGCTCCTGGAAGTGATAAATTCATGAGTATTCCAGATGGTATTGAGGAAGAACTTCCATTTAACTAAAAGAGGTAGATATGGCAGGTAAAAAAGAAAAAGAATATATCTGCGCATATAAATATTGTTTACACCACGGGGACAGAATTAAAGACTCTGAATCCGTGGTTATTAATAGGAAACATTATCATTGGGATTGTGCAGGTATGAAACAAGAGATTACTGATTGTGTCAATACATACATGAGCTATATAGAAGATAAGACAAAATATCCTATTGCTTATAGAGCAATAAACACAATGGTTTTTAAAAATAGAGTCCCTATAGAATACATTAGGAAAAATATTGAGTCGTCAAAATTGTATTATTCTCAAAAGCCAGTGCAAGTTTTGTATGGCATCAGAAAGTTATTTTATGAGCAAGAATTTAAAGTATAGGTGGTGAGCAGATGCTAATTGATAAAAAAGACATTGAAAAAGCGAAAGAAAAGCTAGGTGACAAAAACGCTTTTTTAATAGCAGAATTGCTTGAACTGGATAATTTTGATGAAAAAAATTTAAAGGCATGTTGTCCATATCATAATGAAGATACTGCAAGCTTTATTTACAATAAAAAGAATTATACTTTCCATTGTTTCGGGTGTAATAAAACAGTTGATATCATTGATGTTTTAATGGAAAAAGGAAATACATTTTTAGAAGCGGCAAAATATTTATTTGATAAAGCAAATGTTGAATATAGCTTTGGAGAAAAAGATGTAAAAACTAGAAGAAACTATAGATATCCACACGAAGAACCGTTAAATGGTAAAACAAATGTCCTTGAATATTGGGGCAAACGAGGAATTTCAAAAAATGTAATTGATTATCTTGACATCAGAGAAGACTTACATGGAAATGGAGTATTTAATTTCTATGACACAAATGATGTTCTAACAATGGTCAAATATAGACCTGCAAGAACAATAGAAAAACATTCGGGGCAACCGAAAACATGGTGCCAAAAAGACTCTGATACATCAGCTTTATTATTCAACATGAATAGAGTCAATACATCAAAACCATTATTGATTACAGAAGGGGAAACGGATTGTGCAAGTGCTATTGAGGCAGGATATATTAACACTGTAAGTGTTCCTCTTGGTGCAGGAAATCTTCATTGGATTGAAGAAAATTGGGATTGGTTAAACAATTTTGATTCAATTATTATCTGGTCTGACAATGATGAAGCAGGTATTAAAATGAGGAAAGAGTGTATTTACCGTTTAGGAACATGGAGAACAAAATATATAACAGCACCAGAATATTTTGAAAAAGAGAATGGTAAAAAAGTTCCAATAAAAGATATTAATGATTGCTTACAAATAGGTGGGAAAAATTTTGTGATGAATCTCATTTCAGATGCAAAAGATGTTCCAGTAAAAAGTGTTGTTGATTATTCTGAAATTGAGGAACTTGATATTTCTCAAATGGATGGAGTTAAGACAGGAATCAAACCATTGGATGAAGAATTATTGAAAATTTTCTATGGAACATTAACTGTTCTATCTGGAAGACCTGGTAGTGGAAAAACTTCAATTATAGATCAGACAATTGCAAGAACAATAGATGATGGTAACCCTGTATTTTTGTTTTCAAAAGAAATGCCTGAAAGAATGTCTGCTAATTGGTTCAATACAATTATAGCAGGTAGAAGAAATATGGTTGAAAAAACAAGTAGAGACAATCGAAAATATTACATAGTACCTCAATCTATTCAAAAAAAGATGCAAACGTATTACAACAAAAAATTGTTTATCTATAGAGATGATGAACCTAATGATGTTGATTCAGTTTTAAAATCCGCAGAAGAATGTGTAAGAAAGTTTGGATGTAAATTAATTGTGCTTGATAACCTTATGATGATTGACCTGAATTGTGCAGAGAGTGATAAAAATACGGCTCAAACAAATTTGATTAATTCTTTGATTAAGTTTGCTGCAAAATTTAATGTAGCAGTAGTTTTGATTGCTCATCCAAGAAAAACACAAGATACAAATTCTGACATTGAAATGTACGACATATCTGGAACTTCTAATATTATTAATCTTGCTATGAGATCAATAGGTCTAAGACGAGTTTCCAAAAAAGAAAAAGCTGATGCAAAATCAAAATGGTATAACTTTGATGTAGTACTTACGGTGATCAAAGATAGATTATTAGGAAAAGCAGATTTCCAAATGGGTTTATGGTATGACTTAACTTCTCGAAGATTTTATACGGACTATGAAGAATATGATGCTCAATTTGCTTGGGATAGTGACATATACACAGATAAATTACCATATATAGATAGGTCTGTAGATAATACATTTCCAGACCATTAAGGAGACTTATTATTATGATGGATGAAGAACTGGATTTTTTGCTTGGAACAATGCAATGGTCATTTTCAAGATTAAACTCATATTATAATTGCCCGTATGAATGGAAATTACATTATCTCGAATGTAATAAATCTGAAAATGGATTTTTTGGTGAATATGGTTCACTTGTTCATAAAATCCTTGAAAAGTATGAGAAAGGGGAACTTTCATTATTTGAATTAAATGAATATTATGAGGAACATTTTAATCAAGACGTTCCTCATAATGCTCCACCAAATAAATTCGTAGACATTAGGCAGTCTTATTATGATAAAGGTATTGATTATTTCGATAATATTGATTTAGATTTGGAGAATTATGAGATTCTTGGTGTCGAAGAAAAAGTTGAATTTACTATTAATGGCAAGGATTTTATAGGATATATAGATTTACTTGTTAAAGATAAAAAAACGAATGAGATTATTATTATAGATCATAAATCGGCAAGTTTAAAAATTTTAAAAAACGGTAAAATTAGCAAATCTGATCAACAACATTTTTTAGAATTTAAACGACAACTCTATTTATATTCAATCCCAGTGATAAAAAAATATGGTTCAGTATCAAAACTGAAATGGAATATGTTCAAAGATCAAAAATGGATAGAGATTCCTTGGGTTAAGGAAGAATATGACGAAGCTATTCAATGGGCGAAAGATACGCTTAGTCTCATTGAAAAAGAAAGCGAATGGAATCCAAATCCAGATTATTATTATTGCCATTATTTGTGCGGTCAACGTAATCATGCTTGCGAATATAAGCCAAAACCTACTGGTAAAAAACAACAAGAAGATAATAGACAATATAACCCAGAAACGGACACATATGAGTAGGAGATACTATGCAAAATTATCATAAACACACATCTTATAGTAATGTTTTAATTACTGATTGTGCTGCATCATATGAGGAATATATACAAAGAGCAGTAGAATTAGGGCAAAATGTAATATCAAGCGTAGAACATGGCTATCAAGGAAATTATTACGTCCCATACGAATTGGTTCAAAAGCATAATGATAAGCTTTTAAAAGATGTAGAATCTGGATTATTAACACAAGAACAGTTTGAAAAGAAGAAACTTAAATTTGTGTTTGGAGCAGAAGCATATTGGGTAAAAGACAGATTAGCGGAATATCCCAAAATAGATAAAAAAACAGGCAAAGAAATTCCGAATGAATTTGTCAAAGACAGAACTAATTGCCATATAATTTTATTAGCTAAAAATGAAGAGGGACGTAGAGATATTAATGAAATTCTTTCTGTTGCAAGTATAGATGGGTTTTATGGACAACCAAGAATTGACATCAATCTTTTATTAAATGTAAAACCTGAAAATATCATGGTAACAACTGCTTGTTTGAAATATTGGGCTTACAACGATATTGATGAGATTACAGAAAAATTATATAGACATTTTAAAGATAATTTCTTTTTGGAGATTCAGTATCATAATACTGATATTCAAAAGAAAATAAATAAAAGAATAATTGATTTGCATGATGAATTTGGAATCAAATTAATCCTTGGTTGTGATAGTCATTATATATATCCAGATCAATATAAGGAAAGAGATAATTATTTAGAAGCAAGAGGTATCGCATATGATGAAGATGAACAAGGATGGTATATGGATTATCCTGATGAGCAAGAAGCTCGTAGAAGATTAAAAAAACAAGGTATTTTAACCAATGAACAAATTGATGAATGTATTAAAAATACAGATATTCTTTTAGATTTTGACGATATTGTTTTAAATAAAAACATAAAGCTTCCTAAAAATTATCTTTTTAATGGTGAATGGGTAGGAGATAAATCACAAGAATGGAGAGATACAACATTACATAATTTGGTGTATTCAAAATGGAATGAAATTAAAAATACTGTATCACCAGAGAGATTTAAAGAATATAAAGATGGAATTGAGTATGAATTAAATGCAATTATTGATACAAAAATGGCTGATTATTTCCTCATAGATTATGAGCTTGTTAAAACTGGCGTTGAGAATGGGGGAATAATTACAAAAACAGGAAGAGGAAGTGGAGTATCTTATTATGTTAATTCATTATTAGGTTTCAGTAACATTGATAGATTTATTTCACCTGTAAAGTTATATCCAGATAGATTTATTTCAAAAACGAGAATTTTAAAAACAAAAAGTTTACCGGATTTAGACTTGAATTTAGGTACTCCTGAGATTTTTGCGGATGCACAAATTAAGGTAATGGGTGAAGGTCATGCATATCCAATGATATCATATAAGCCGTTACAGGTATCATCAGCATTCAAGTTATATGCAAAATCTCAAGGATTAGATTTTGAAATTTCTAATGAAATTACAAGTCAGATTAAAGAATATGAAAAAGCTTTAAAGAATGCAGAAGATGATATGAAAGATTCTATTGACTTGTATACCTTTGTAGATAAAAAATATAAAAGTTATATAGATGAAAGCAAAAAATATAGAGGAATTATCAATTCAAAATCTCAAGCCCCATGTGGCTATTTGATTTATGATGGAGATATTAAGCGAGAAGTGGGTTTAATTAGGTGTAAATCCGAAGCGACAAAAAAAGAAGTAATAACCACTGTTATTGATGGAATGGTTGCAGAAAACTATAAGTTTGTTAAGAATGATTTACTAAAAGTAGATATTTGGCTTACAATCAATAATATTTTCAAAGAAGCTGGGATTAAAACTCCTACAGTTCCAGAAATGACAAAACTTATAGAGGACGATGAAAAAACATGGGACGTATATTCTAGTGGTTATACTCTTGGAATTAATCAGTGTGAATCTTCATTTGGTGTGCAATGTTGCAAAAAATATAAACCACAAAATATGATGGAATTAACATCTTTAGTTGCTGCTTTAAGACCAGGATTTAAAACACAGCTTAATAATTTTTTAAATAGACTACCATATACAACAGGTGTTACAGAGCTAGATAACCTTTTAAAAGATTCTTTTCACTATATGATGTACCAGGAATCTATTATGACTTATCTTGGATGGCTTGGAATTGAACAAACAGAGACATATGCTATTATCAAGAAAATAAGTAAAAAGAAATTTAAGGAAAAAGAATTAGCAGAATTAAAGGCTAAGTTGCTTAAAGGATGGGTTAAAAATGTTGGTAGTGAAAATGGTTTTGAAAAGACTTGGGAGATCATAGAAGCCGCATCAAAATATTCTTTCAATGCCTCTCATGCTTTGAGCTACGGTTTCGACTCTGTATATGGAGCATATTGTAAAGCTCATTACCCATATGAATTTTATGCCGTAATGATGCAACATTATTCAGATAAAGGTGATAAGGATAAAGTTTCCGCATATAAAAAAGAAATGTTTGAATATGCAAAAATACGAGTTGGATCATATAAATTTGGATTAGATAACCGAAAATTTTCCATTGATAAGAATAATGGATGTATAAATCCATCTCTATCGTCTATTAAAAATTTCTCAACAGCAATTGCAAATACATTATATGAGCTAGGTAAAGGCAGTTATTCTAACTTATCTGATTTATTTGTATGTCTTAAAACAAATGGCATTGCCGATAGCAGAATAAAAGATCTTATTAATATTGATTATTTTTCAGACTATGGTGATATTAAATATCTTCTAAACTATTTTGATGTTTTCATGAAATTTTATAAGAATAAGAAATATCTATCACAATTTAAAAAAGATAAAGCGTTTGAATTTGGAATTGATTTTGATGTTCTTAGAAAGCATTGTGGTTCAGAAACAGTGAAGACTTTTATGAGAATTGATTCAAAGGCTATTATAGATGAATTAGCTGGAAATTTTGACGAAAAAGTTTCTTTAAAAGAGAAGTTATTATCAAGATACGAAGTTTTGGGTTATATGGATATAGTCGATAAAAAATATGCAGGTTATTGCTTTGTAGAAGACTTAAATGTTGATTATTCTCCAAAGGTAAAACTTTATGCTCTTGCCAATGGAAATACAATTCCAGTAAAAATTAGTAAGAAAATTTTCAAACAAAATCCTATTAAACGTGGAGATATTGTAAAAGTTACAAATCAACATAAAGAACCAAAAAAGAAAAAGATTGATGGACAATGGCAAAAGATAGATGAACAAGAATGGTGGGTTACTGAATACCAAATTTGTTAGGAGTTTAAATGAAACAATATTATACAGATAAAAAATATAAAGAATTATTATCACATATGATAATTTTGGTTGATTCTAGGGAACAGAATAATAAAAGTGTTACAGAATGGTTTGACCGAAATAAAATTCGGTGGAAATCAAAAGCATTGAAAACAGGTGATTATGGATTAATGATTGAGAGTTGCCCGGAATTGGGCTTCTCAATTGACACATATTTTAGTGATGAATTATGTATTGAAAGAAAAAATTCTGTAAGTGAGTTAGCTGGGAATATCGCAAACGTATCGAAAGATGATGATAGGATCTTCAAAGAGTTTAATCGCATGATTAATGTAGAGAAAAATTATCTTCTGATAGAGAATGATAATATAGAAGACATTTTTACAGAAAATTATAAATCAAAACTAAATCCAACATCTTTTTTAAGAACCTTATTGACATGGCAAAATCGTAATAAAATGCACATTTATTTTATTAAAAGAGAATATATGGGCAGGATAATTTATGAATTATGTAAGAATTGTTTAGATTCAAAAATATTAAAGTAGATGACTAAATGAAAATCATAACACGACTACTAACAAAGAATCTTACAAAAACACCTCTCCTATGGATCACATTTAATATGCAGAAATTCAAAAAATATGGGGCAAATGGCTCATGTATGTGTAATATTCATCCTGTATTAAAAGATGATGAACATATTATTTCAGTTATGAATGATTTATGTGATTACATAAGAGAGAATTACGATATGGAGGATATCATATGAGAACAAAACAATATTATAAAGATGCACCTAAAACCATTCATAGTTACTATGTTCCACATGAGAAGAATCCATGTGGTTGTGGATCAAATGTTTATCATTATGAATATGATGGAAAAGATGTTTATGGTGTATGTAACGCTTGTGAAAGAGATATCTATATTTTGGATAAAGATGAAGCGCAAGAAAAATTAAAATCAGGAATATGGAAATAAAATGAAAGCAGAATTTCATGTCAGAAACAATACTATATATAGTGTATTAAATTAAAATAAATACTATATATAGTATGTAAGAAAAGAGGTGAACAACTATTATTCCAGAAAAATGTAATAAATGTGGTTGTGAAGAATTTTACACAAAAGAAAGTGGCACACAGACAGGACTGTATTGTAAGAAATGCAACAAATGGATTAAATGGTTAAGTAAGAAAGAAGTAACTAACTTTAATAAACTGAGTGTTTCTGATGTACAGATTGATACAAATGGTGACATTCATGGCAACTTAGTTTCTTCAATTGAAGAGCGTTTGTGGAGATTTGTAGAATTTCTTGATAAGAAAATTGATGAAGAATTAGAAAGAGAACCATTATCTCAATCTGATTCTATTGCAAAGTGTTCATATTCACTTGCATTAGAAAGAGATAAAAATGCACTCATTAATATTCTTAACGGTAGAGAATTTCATGATATGGGAGAATAAATATGTTATACAAAATTGCAAGCATCAAACATAGTAAAGGAACATTAAAAGGGTTAGATAGGCAGGACGATAGATACCCTATGCGGATTGGAAGAATTATCAGCCTTGATATTAATGATATTTTAATTGGCTTTCCATTAATTATTAAATATGTAAGAGATTCCGATGGTACACCAATGAGATACTTAGTATTAAGAACAAGTTTTGTAAAGTCTTTTGAATATATTAAAGATAAGAATGGAGAAATTACTTGTATAAATGTCGAAACAGAAAATTCTATTTATAAATTTAAGAAAGTGAATGATGAATAATGAATTACTATATCTCAGATGTGCATTTATTCCATAAGAATGTAACAGATGAAGGTTCTAATTTTGATAATAGACCATTTAAAACACTTGAAGAAATGCACAAAACGATTAAAGCAAATTGGAATAATGTAATTACTAATGCTGATCATGTTTATATCCTTGGTGATTTAGCGTGGAAAGAGAATGAAGATGTAATCTCATTTGTAAGCAAACTGAAAGGTAACAAACATTTAATCGTTGGCAATCACGATAGAGTGAAAGACCAAAGATATAAGCAACTATTTGTAGAAGTTTGTGATTATAAGGAAGTAAAAGATAATATCAATGGTAAAGAATATAATGTAGTTCTTTCACACTATCCATTAGCTTTCTGGAATCATCAACATCATTATAGAAGAGATGGAGAAGAATATAAGGTATGGAGCATTCAGTTATATGGTCACGTTCATAATTCAAATGAAGAAACCATCTTTCAAGACTTTATAGAATCGCTGAATGAGAAACATAATATCAAATGTATTGCTAAAAATGTTGGTTGTATGATAAATTACATGGATTATACACCGAGAACATTAGCAGAAATTATTGGAAAGGAAGATATTAAATGCCAGTAAGTAATGATAAGTTTTATAAACCAGAAGAAGCTCTGCACGAATTGCAAGTACAAGAAACTATTCTTAAAACAGCAATTGATGTACAAGTTGTATTGAGAATTTTAGTTGATAAAGAGATAGTAACCCGTGAAGAAGTGCAGAAATATAGAGAAGAAGTAAGTAATAGTCCTAAATATAAAATCGTACTTGATGATATTAAAAGACAAAAAGTAGGATTCCAAGCAGCAAAGGACAACCCACAAGATTATTTAAAAGCGTTATTTAAAGCAAAAATGAATGGAGATATTAAATAAGAAAAATATGAATTTAACTATTTTTGAACGTTATAAATCTTATTTGTTGGGCGATATTGAGCGTATTTTGCTTAAAAATCAATATAAAGAGATTACATTTCTTTGCACTATTAGTCATTATTACAGCTATTCAGGTGATAGGAGTATTAGCTGGATATTATAATGCATTAGCAGAATTTATATATGTATGAAAGAGCTGTTTCATGGAGGTCAAAATGAGAGACAAGAATAGAATACCAGAATTTACTAAAGAGTTAGAAAGAGTATGGATGCAATGTTATCCGGACTTACGATTTGGTCAGTTGATGATAAACTTTCTAAATTATGTTGCACTTGAGCATAAACGAAATCCATTCTTTCCAGAAGAATCAGAGATGTTAAAGTATCTGAAAGAATATGCAAAGAAAAGTCCATATTATAAGGAGAATAAATGAGTAAGAAGAATTATAAATATGTTCCTTGTGTGAAATATGGTGATAATAGCGGATGGATGGGAGATAAATTCACCACTATGCAACAAGCATGGGATTATCTCATGGAACATAAAAAGAAATATGATACAAGTAACGATGTTGTATTTATAGGTGTCATCAAATGTAAGAAAGATGAGAACCCATTTACACGAATTGTTGACATTGGAATAAGGAGTTATAACGTATGGGAATAAAAAGTAGATATGAACGTATTGAAAAGATGAAAAGTTTGATTGAAGAACTAAATAATGCTTCTATTGCATATTACACAAGTACACCAATTATGTCTGATTATGACTGGGATAAAAAATATGAAGAATTACAGATGTTGGAAAATCAAGAAAACATCATCTTTCCAAACAGTCCTACTCAAAACGTTGGATATACCGTATCAGATAAATTGAATGAAGTTAAACTTGATCATTTGATGTTATCGCTCGACAAGACAAAATCTATTAACGATTTGAAACAATTTGCAGGAAATAAACAGTGTATTGTATCTGTGAAATGTGATGGTCTTAGTACGACATTAAAGTATATTCATGGAGAATTAGTAAGTGCTGTTACTAGAGGTAATGGTTATGAAGGTACAGATGTTCTCCAAAATGTATTAACAATCAAAAATATTCCAAAGAAAATCCCATATTATGATGAGTTAATTGTTGATGGAGAAACGATTATTGGATGGGACACATTCAATAAAATTAATGAAAACATTAAAGATACAGATAAAAAATATAAACATCCAAGAAATCTAGTATCTGGCTCATTACTTTTATTAGATAGTAACGAAGCTGCACAAAGAAATATGAGATTTATTGCTTGGCGTGTTATTAAAGGATTTGAACATAAATCTGTTTATGAAGATTTGCTAAATGCAGAAAAGTGTGGATTTGAAAGAGTTCCAATGATTCCATATATAGGATGCGAAAATACCCAAACTGTATTAGATACAATTAAAGATGTTGCTGATGAGAACAATATTCCATATGACGGTGCAGTAATGACATATGATGATTACGATTATGGAGAATCATTAGGCAAGACTGATAAATTCTTTAGACATTCCATTGCATATAAATATGAAGATCAATTATATGAAACTGTACTAAAAGATATTGAATGGAATACTTCTAAGACAGGATTGATTAACCCAGTAGCAATATTTGAACCTATTGATTTAGATGGTGCAATTACTACCAGAGCTACATTACATAACATTTCTTATATCAAGAAATTATCTCTTGGTATCGGTGACAGAATCAGAGTATATCGCTCAAATAAAGTTATCCCCAAAGTACATGATAGTATTGATAAATCTAATAATTTTACAATTCCAGATAAATGTCCTATTTGTGGTGGAGAAACTAAAATTGTAAAAGAAAATGATTCAGAAGTTCTCATGTGTATGAATGATGATTGTCAAGGTAAATTATTAGGTAAACTTGTTCATGCAGTAAGTAGGAATGCACTGAATATTGACGGATTGTCAGAAGCTACACTTGAGAAATTTATTTCTCTTGAATGGTTAGATTCCATTAAGAGTATTTATCATCTATCCGATTATAAAGGGAAAATGTATGGTCTTGATGGATTTGGTAAAAAATCAGTAGATAAGTTGTTAGAATCTATTGAAAAGAGCAAAGAAACTACACTTAACAGATTTATTTATGCACTTTCCGTACCCATGATTGGCAAAAGTGCAAGTAAAGATATTGCTAAACATTTTAAATATAACTTTGATGAATTTTATCATTGTTTCTCTTGTGGATATGGATATTTTTGGAATCTTAAAGTAGATGGTATCGGTGTAGTTGCAAGTAATAATATTCAAAAATTTGCCATAACACACATGAATAAAGTTTTTGAATTGAGTAAAGAATTTACATTTAAAATTCCTAGTGAGTCTAATAATGCTCAAAATACCTTACAAGGAAAAACATTCGTTATTACAGGATCATTAGAGAAATACAGTAATAGAGATGAACTGAAATCTATTATTGAATCAAATGGCGGTAAAGTATCTGGTTCTGTATCGGCTAAGACATTTGCGTTGATTAATAATGATATTGAATCTTCTTCCAGTAAGAACAAGAAAGCAAAATCATTGGGAGTGCAAATTATCAATGAAGAACAATTTATGCAACTATTAAATTAACATTATAATAAGAAAGGATTTTATAAAATGAAGTGCAAAGTCAAATTAAACACAATCAATGACGCAGGATTGTTTGTAGCAAAATGTGGAGAATATAAAGATGTGGATATCGACTATGTATATTCTAGGTACACGATTGATGCCAAATCTATTATGGGGATTCTAAGCACAAGTCTTAATAAAGCGTGTGTTGTAAATTTCTTATCGGATGATGAAAAATTATGTAATCAATTCAAAGAAGATATTAGATTATGGATTGTGGAGGAATAAAGAATGGGAACAATTACAATTTTGTCAGAAACAACTAAAACACCAATTACACTTATTGGTAATAGAGCAGGTATTTGTTGGGGAGCAGATGTGACAAACGCTGAAAAAAACTATAAACGTGGTGTTGACTGTATTAAATCTGGTCATGGACGTACATTTGAATTTCCTGATGTTCATATGGTTATTGATGGATTTAGTGCAAGAGTAATGAGAGAATACGAAAGACATGTAGGTGGATTATCCCCTTGGTTACAAGCGTCTACAAGATATATCAATTACAATGACTTTGATATTATCGTTCCTAAATCTATTAAATCAAATGGAGATGCAACAATTACATATAATCAAGCTGTGAAAAACATTAGAAAAGCATTGTCAGAATTAAATGACTTAGGTATTCCAAGAGAAGATCTTGCGAATTTGCTTCCATTAGGAATGACAACGAAAATTGTTGAAAAAAGAAATCTTCGTAATCTCATTGATATGAGTCATGTAAGAAAATGTACAAGAGCATATTGGGAATTTAGAGAATTATTTTCCACTATTGAAAATGTTTTAAGAGAATATTCAGATGAATGGGCGTGGATTGTTGATAATATGTTTAAACCCAAATGTGAATTAACTGGATATTGTGATGAGACTAAATCTTGCGGTCGTAAGCCAAGAAAGGAAGCGTGATTATTATACATACAGTATATTGTGTATTAGGAAGAACAGGATCAGGCAAATCAACTGTGACAAAAGAAGCTGCAAAGCAATTGAATATGAATATCTTGCGCTCATATTCAACTAGACAATATCTACGACAAGGTGAAACAAAAGAAAATTCAGACCATATATTAATTTTACCAGATGAAATAGAGAAATATCGTAATGATATGATTGCCTATACTGATAGAGTAGGATATTGCAATTTCGCAACAAAACAACAACTCTTAGATAATGACTTCTACATTATCAATCCCACAGGATATTACGAATTAAAACTTAAAACAAAAGATATGGATATTGAATTAGTAACCATTATGGTGAATGTTCCATACAATGATTTACGACAAAGAGCAAGAAAACGTGGAGATTATGACGCTTGGCAAGCTAATTACATCAAGGAAAGTGCAGAATTTTCCAACTTTGAGAAATCCAATCTTATTGATTACTTTGTATTGAATGATAGAAGTCTGGAAGAATCTGTTGCGAAAATGGTACGTGTAATCAATAAAGACAGAGCAAAACGAGGTATCACAGATGAGAAATGATATTAAAACATTATATGTTGATTTTGATGGAACGTTAGTCGCCACCATAGATGCGATTGTTGATTTATATAATGAAGATTTTCAATATTACAAGAAATTCCATTATGTAAATTGGTGGACTGTTGATACTTGGGGATTTGAAGAATGTAATTGTGCTCCACCTGGATATATTGATTTGTACTTTAATCAGCCAAGATTCTTTGAGAGATTACATTTTATGCCTTGGGCTGAACGTGCAATCAATGAACTATTTGAATACTATTCTATTAAAATTGTGTCACATGGATATTCACCTAATCTTAAACAAAAAGAGGAATGGATTAAGAAAAGATTTCCAAATATAGAATTTATTGGCGTAAATCTCAAAGAACATTCCGATAAGTCACACATTGATATGAGTGACGGATTATTCATTGATGATAGTACAAAAAATCTTGCAACTTCCAATGCAAAAGAAAATATTTGTTTTGGTAGAACATATAGTTGGAATAAAGATTGGACAGGTAAAAGATTACAGAATTGGGCTGAAATTAGACAATATCTGCTAGGAATTGGGAAAGAGGTGACTTTGGAGAAGTGATTATTAGTAGCGGAGAGCTAGTACGGGAATTAAAACGCATTGGGGATAATTTCATTACTGTTGAAGTTGAGAATAGAGAATATGTAATTGATATGATTGCACACAAACCAAACTGTGCTGACTCATTATGCACACATCTTGTTTTGAAATGTAAAGATGGTGGCAACGGTGAAATCAAAAGAATTTGTTCATAAGAGTGGAGATATTGGTTGATAGGTTACATCTTGTAGATAAAGATAATGTGCTAAATATAAATCTGATATTACTATTTTCAGAAAACATTCTAATTATGACTATTAACAATTTATATAAATATCTCCACTACGGATATTATAACACGAAAAAAGAGAAAATAAATATATACGAGAAAAATAGTAAAGGAAGATAAGAAAATGACCGAAAACGAGAAGAAATTACTTATAGAACTTATTTGCAATGAACAAACTCATATGATTATCAAAGATTATACCAGATATGATACTGATAAATATAAAGAATTAGAAGCACTTAAAATTAAGATCAAAGATATGTGAGAGGGGTGGTTATTATGAATGTAGTTGTTATCGGAGTTGGAACTTTTATCATTGCGTGTTTACTGGTAATTGCGTATATGTGCTTGTGTTTGGCAGTTTCAACAAAAGATAGAGAGAAGATTGAGAAGAAAATATTTAATAAGAGATTTGGTAAAGGAGATAATGAATGACAGTACAGGAATGGTTAGGAACAGAGAATCAATTAGGACAAGATATTTGGGAAAGAAAATACAGATATGAAAATGAAACTTTTGATGAGTGGATTAATCGTGTATCTGGTGGAAATTCAGAAATTGCTAATTTAATTAAAGAGAAAAAGTTTTTATTCGGTGGCCGTATTCTTGCCAATAGAGGTCTTGAGAATAAAGGACGTAAAATTAGTCTCAGTAATTGCTATGTAATTGAACAACCAGAAGACAATATTGAAAGTATCTTTGACTGCGCTAAAAAACTTGCTCGTACATATAGCTATGGTGGTGGATGTGGAGTTGATATTAGTAAATTATCTCCAAGAGGTGCAAAGGTCAATAATGCCGCTAAAGAAACAACTGGCTCTGTATCGTTTATGGATTTATATTCTATGGTTACTGGATTAATCGGGCAAGCGGGACGTAGAGGAGCTTTAATGCTTAGTCTTTCATGTGAGCATCCAGACTTAGAAGAATTTATTGGTATTAAATCAGATCTTGATAGAGTCACAAAAGCTAATATCTCTATTAGAATTACAGACAAGTTTATGGCTGCGGTAAAGAATAAAACTCCATTTACTCTATCATTTACTAGGTTAGAAACAGGAGAAACCATCACTAAAGAAATTGATGCATATGAAATGTTTCATAAAATGTGTGAAATGAACTGGGATTATGCTGAACCTGGAATGCTTTTCTGGGACAGAATCAATAATTGGAATCTACTTAGTTGTGATGATGAGTTTGAATATGCAGGAACAAATCCATGCGCAGAAGAACCTTTGCCAGCGGGAGGTTCATGCCTTCTTGGTAGCATTAACCTAGCTGAATTTGCATGTGATACAGGATTTGATTTTGAGAGTTTTAAGCATTGTGTCAAATCGTCTGTTATTGCATTAAATGAAGTATTAGATGAAGGACTTCCACTCCATCCATTAAAAGAACAAAGAGAATCTGTATATGATTGGAGACAGATTGGACTTGGAATCTTTGG
>OIZG01000187.1_pt1 | contig 64013 bp, 58 predicted proteins | sample 1588561 | NCBI WGS metagenome assembly OIZG01 (sample SAMN03283267) | human gut metagenome | biome: human-associated habitat; material: feces | host: Homo sapiens | place: USA | collected 2013 | reverse complement strand
CAAAATCTTTCAAGGTTTTTCACTGTTCAGTTATCAATGTTCGTTGTTGTTATTTTCAACAGCTTGTATATTTTATCATGTTTACAAGTCGTTGTCAACAACTTTTTTATTTTTCTTTGTTATCTCTCAAACGCGACAACTCTGATATCTTATCATGTTTGTCATTGTTTGTCAACAACTTTTTTCATCATCATGACCACCAACCATCACTCAGCTTCCTGCCAGTGCCTGTATCAGTGTCCTCGTCACGAGTCAGCTTAGATATAATATCACGCAGACAACCTAAAGTCAACAAAAACTTTACATTTTATTTGCAAAAATATAAGCACCACAAGATATTGTTCCCTGGGTGCTTACAAACCACAATTCAATCATAAAAACGAAAGCAGAATCGTCAGTATTAAATTATTTTCATATAGCCATTGCAGAATTTCCGACTGATATACCGCATCAATCACAACACTCCCGGCTTCTGTCGCTGCCCCCATTGCTGCAAACGCAAATACCAGCCATACCAGCAACAGTCCTTTGATCAATCCGGCAATTCCCCCAAGCATATGATTTACTCCTCCTATTATGGGCAGTTTTGCCACCAGATCAATCGCAGTGGCAATCAGATGAAAGGCGATCACCGTAATCAGCATAACAATAACAAATGCAATCGCTTTCATGGCAAGGGATGATGCTTTTGACGCAATTGTATTATACAGTCCGCTTTGCTCCATCCAGCCATCCGCAAGTTTATGTGTATCCCCCATCTGGTTCCATACGTTTGCCGGCAGTTTCATTCCCAGACCGCTGAGATCTTTCTGTTCCTGCGTGTTTTGTTCTTCTGTACTTTTTTCTTCCCCTGCCACGGCATTTTGCAATTTCTCTTTGCAATTCTTTTCAATTCTGGTATCCAGGCCTGTGTGTTCTGTCATCCAGTCTGCAACATACGGCGTTGCAAACGTAACAAAAACCAGAATCAGTATCCAGGCAGCCATTGAATAAACCACACGCAGGAAACCACGGAAGAATCCCCAGACAATATTTCCGGCAACAAGTAATACAACCAGTATCAATAACCAGTTCATTGTAATCGTACCTCTTCTATTTCTCCGTTTAATACCAATGTATAATTCTGACCATCCAATCCCGACAATACGTTATAAAGCTGCCGGTCAAACGTATAACGGAATTTACGGATGCTGTGTATGGTAAACAATTCACAGTTATAATCATCCCGGACACATATTTCATTATTATCGAGGAGCTCGATTCTGTTGTATGCGATCTCTGTATCATTCTCCATGACCGTTTTACCATTCATGTCATAGACTTTTATGTGCCAGCTGTTTTCTTTTTGGGTATCGCTGTATGAAATACCGACATATTTATTATTATAGAAGACACTCTGTATCTCCCGTTCAAACTTTATCTGTTTTTTCGGCGCAGGTTTTTGTGCTCCGTCAAACCAGATCAGTCCGGCATCGCTGATCGCGAGAAGTTTTCCGGATTCGGTATAAACCAGTTCCGATATCATCGTATTTTTGTAACTGTACGTTCCCACATTGTTGTCGATTTCATTCTGCCCAACCGAACCAAAGTTATAGAAAGTAACCGTGGAACAGGTTTTGCCCTTTGTCACGTCGAGCATATCTACTGCCAGTTTCTGCGCATCCGGAGCCAGCGCAATATCTACAGGGAAACTTCCTTTTTCCTGATAAAATTCACCGCTGGCAAGTTCCTGTCCCTTTTTGTCATAAAGCCGTACATACGAGACATCATCCTCCTTCATCAGCACAGCCACCGTTCCCTGACGGGCAACACATACACGTTCAATCGGTGTTGCCGTTTCGATTTTCTTTACCAGTCCGCGTTCCGACATGATATAAATGAATGTCCCTCCACGATCATAAACTGCAAGATACTGTTCACACACGGAAAGTTCCGGCGCAGTCATTTCATAAGACTGGTTCCAGATCAGCCGGTCATCTGTATCGTGACACACGATTCCGTCATTATCATATTCCAGTATTTTTCCCTGGAACATCTTATATCCCGTTGCCGCACTGTCCTTTCTCTCCGCCGATGCCTGCACCTCAAATCCTGAATATGTGCGAAGTGCAGACCAAAGTTCTACAAAAATCACTGCTGCTACAACAGTAACGATCACAAGTGCCGTTCTGCGGGCTATTTTATGCCTGTGTCTCCTGATTTTTTCTTCCAGTTCCTCCAGGTCTTCCTGACTTGTCTCTACGGTTTTAAATTCCGTTTTTTCAGCCACCGATTTTTCTCCTTTTCGCTTACGTTTCTATCATTATAGCATTGCCGTCCCCGTTACGGAAGTAATAATTTCTGCCCAACCCTGATATCATCCGAATCTTCCAGATCATTCGCCTTTTCAAGCTCTTTTAATTTTTTCATTGATCCGTATGCCTGTTTACAGATCCCACTCAGCGTATCCCCCTGTTGTACCACATAATAATTTTGTGCTTTTTCTACCGCCACAGGTTTTTCTTTCTCCTCTGCCGGCTGTGTGGAAGGTGCCGCTTCCTCTGCCTTTTTCACCGCTCCCGCCGGAACCTCTTCAATCGGTATCAGCTGCATGGGTTCACTGATGGTTTCCGTACTCTTTGCGCTCTCCGTCTGTTCTTCCACTATATTTTTTTCAGTCCCCACCAGGACTTCTGCCGGTTGTGACACATGGCGGATTTTTTCCCCTATCGTCTCCACCGTCTGTTCCAGACCCGGAATAGGAATTCGCTGCTGCCAGATTCCGACCCCGGTCAGAACCAAAAGCAGTGCGATTGCGGCGGCCATCGCATACGACGTTGGTTTGCGTTCGCTCTTTGAACTGCTGCATTCTTCTTTTTCATTCTCTTTTTTGCTCTCCGTCAGAATCTCCGGAAGCATCTGCCGGGTTCCACGTCTCGGCAGTTCAATCGTCACATCCGGGATCCGTATCTCATGCAGTTCCCTTGCATAATAGATATAAAACCCGTTTTTCGGTTGCAGCCGGTTGCCTTTATGCAGATAAAAGTATTCTTCCCCCTCCATACTGTCCATAAGGAAAAGAACCTGATGTGCACCTCCGAACTGTTCTCTGTGGATAGCTTCCAGTTCTGCTGTCAGGCGTGGTGGATATCCTTTACAATCCAACGCCCATCCGACAATAATGGAATTCTCATAAGATCTCTTAATCTCACGGAATACATCCGACCACGCATGTGTTCCCCATCTCGGCAGATTCTGTGAAAACTCCATATCCCTTACCGGAATGGCAGCCTCTACAAAGGTCATATATACACCCTGCTCGCACTCTGTATGCCCCATAAAGATAAACACTCTCCGCTCCTCATAAGTTTCTTCATGCACCCTGGCATACGCCGCATTTTCTATGTAAATCCGATCCCCCTCTGCCGGTGTTCCGATCTGTCTGATATTTTTCAGGTCACGTCCCGGTCCTTCTGCAATATCTATCATATCCTGCCTCCTTATCCGTTTTTCCAGAATATAGTATCACCACCATCCGGTAGAATTTTGGAAAAACCTGACAGGCATGAAAAAAATCGTACGACACTACCGGACATATTTCCAGACTTCAGGCAAAAAAAGACTGCCATATCCTTCGATACGACAGTCTCCTTTGTACTTGCTGTATTATTTTGCAAAAGCTTTTACTTTTTTGTAAATTCCTTCTGCGTCCAGCTCGTATTTATGAATCAGCTCAACCGCCGGTCCGGATTCTCCAAACCGGTCATTCACGCCGATACGCATCATCTTTGTCGGTGCCTTTTCACACAATACTTCCGCTACTGCGCTTCCAAGTCCACCGATTACGGAATGTTCCTCAACGGTTACGACTTTCTTCGTCTTTGTTGCAGATGCAACAACCAGTTCCTCGTCAATCGGCTTGATGGTATGGATATTGATTACTTCTGCAGAAATGCCATCTTTCTCCAGCATCTTTGCAGCTTCTAAGGACTCTGACACTTCCAGTCCTGTCGCAAAAATGGTTACATCCGTACCTTCTTTTAATACGATTCCTTTTCCGATCTCAAACTTGTAATCCGGTCTGTCATTGATCACCGGCACTGCCAGACGTCCAAACCGAAGATAAACCGGTCCAACATAATCATATGCTGCATGTACTGCTGCGCGTGCTTCCACATCATCCGACGGGTTGATCACTACCATACCAGGGATCTCACGCATCAGGGCCAGATCCTCCAGACACTGATGGGTAGCTCCGTCTTCTCCGACCGAAATTCCTGCATGGGTAGCTCCGATCTTTACATTCAGATGTGGATAGCCAATGGAGTTGCGAACCTGCTCGTAGTTACGTCCGGCTGCAAACATTGCAAAAGAACTGATAAACGGAACTTTCCCACAGGTAGATAATCCTGCAGCAATACCTGTCATGTTGCACTCTGCGATACCGCAGTCCCAATGGCGCTCCGGAAATTCTTTCTGGAAAATACAGGTTTTGGTAGCACCTGCCAGATCTGCGTCGAGCACGATGAGATTCTCATGCTCTTTTCCAAGTTCTACCAATGCGTTTCCATAGCTGTCTCTGGTTGCAATTTTCTTTACTTCTGACATAATGCTTCACCTGCTTTCTCAAGATCTTTCATAGCGATTTCATACTGCTCGTCATTCGGAGCTTTTCCATGCCATCCGGCTTCATTCTCCATAAAGGAAACTCCCTTTCCTTTGATGGTCTTTGCAATAATGGCAGTCGGCTGACCCTTGGTCTTCTTCGCTTCCTCAAATGCTGCACGGATCTGGTCGAAATCATTTCCGTCAATCACGATCGTGTGGAAATTAAATGCCTCAAACTTCTTATCAATCGGATACGGAGAACATACTTTGTCAATCTCCCCATCAATCTGCAGATTATTATTGTCTACAATCACTACCAGATTGTCCAGCTTCCTGTGTCCTGCCCACATAGCAGCCTCCCAGATCTGTCCCTCCTGAATCTCACCATCTCCGGTCAGGGTGTATACACGATAGTCCTTGTGATCAAATTTTCCGGCTGCTGCCATACCTACTGCAGCAGAAACTCCCTGCCCCAAAGATCCACTGGACATATCAACGCCAGGAATATGCTTCATATCCGGATGTCCCTGCAGATACGAACCTGTATGGCGCAGTGTCACAAGATCTTCCTTCGGGAAAAATCCGCGCTCTGCAAGTGTGGAATAATAAGCCGGTGCTACATGTCCTTTGGACAATACAAAACGGTCACGATCCTCCATCTTCGGGTTCTTTGGATCAATATTCATCTCTTCGAAATACAGATACGTAAAAATATCTGCCGAAGACAGCGATCCGCCCGGATGACCGGATTTTGCGCTGTGCACTGCCGTTACAATGCTCTTACGGATTTCATTCGCAAGCTTTTCCAATTCTAAATGATTCATTATTTGTCCTTTCCTCCTTTAAACACAAGAATAGCTATATATTTATAATTCTGTTCTCCCCTGCAATGCACGCAGAAGAGTTACTTCATCGATATATTCCAGATCTCCGCCAACCGGCACTCCGCTGGCAATCCGTGTCACTTTAATCCCTGTCGGTTTGATGAGTTTGCTGATATACATCGCCGTTGTCTCACCTTCCAGACTGGAATTCGTTGCAATAATCACCTCATCCACATCTTTTTCCAGACGCACCATCAGTTCCTTCAGCCGGATATCGTTCGGACCGATTCCAAGCATGGGGGAAATTGCACCATGCAACACATGGTAGACCCCGCTGTATTTTCCGGTTTTTTCATAGGCAACCAGATCGCGGGTATTTTCTACCACCATAATCGTCTTGTGATCTCTGGATGTGTCACTGCAGATCGGACAAATTTCCTGATCTGTCAGGTTATAACAGCACTTGCAGTATTTGACATTTTTCTTTGCAGAAACAATTGCCGATGCCAGTGCATCCACATGATCCTGTGGCATATTCAGAATATGAAATGCCAGCCGCTGTGCGGATTTGGCTCCGATTCCCGGAAGTGCAGACAGTTCTTCAATCAATTTTGCAATCTCATGACTGTAATAATCCATATCAGAACGGAAGTCCTCCACCTAATGCCCCTGTAATCTGTGACATGGACTGCTGGGAAGCTTCGTCAATTTTACGCATCGCCTCATTTGTCGCTGCCATGATCAGATCCTCGAGCATCTCAATATCATCCGGATCCACTACTTCTTCTGCCAGTTTTACCTTTGTCACCTCATGCTTGCCGGAAACCGTCACTTCCACGGCTCCGCCTCCTGCTGCTGCCGTAACTTCCTGTTCCTCTAAATTCTTCTGCGCCTCTTCCATCTGCTTTTGCATCTTCTGCGCCTGTTTCATAATATTCGCCATATTTCCCGGCATACCGCCAGGGAATCCACCTCTTTTTGCCATGTGGGGTCCTCCTGCTTTCTAATTTCAGTTATTTACGAATCTTGTATTATCATACCATTAGAAGTTCTCTTCCTCAATATCAAAATTGATTAATTGCCGCAAATCCGGTACCGTATTGGCTGCGCTGCGTCCTCCTTCATTTAAGCGGAGCTGCACTTCTACCTGCTTTGCACACCGCTGCGCAATCATTTCTTTCAAATGATCAATACACCCTGCCTTATTGTCGCTTAGATAGGAAAACGCGTTGGCATCGTCAAACACCAGGAGCAGTTCTCCCGCCGGTCCAAGCGTCGGCACCGCCTGATTTAAATACTGTCTGGTGATGCCTCCCATCTCCGAAATGACCGACCGCCAGTTGTTCATCACCTGTTTAATGTCCTCCGGAATGGCTTTGGGAAGCTGTGTTTTCTCCGGTGCCTGTGCCGCCGGAGCCTGCGTGCCACCTGCTGCCGGAACTGCTGCACTCTGTGGTGCTGCCGAAACAAATGCCCCACTTTCTAATTTCTGTTCCATATCATCCATACGCTCATTGAGTGCCGACAGATCTTTTTCCATCTGCGGACGGCAAAGCTTGATAATTGCAATCTCCAGCAGGATGCGCTTCTGTGCCGCATACCGGATCTGGCTGGACAGCTCTGAGAAAATCCGGATATACCGGATCAGTGTTTCCGGCTCCACCATCTGTGCCTCTTCTTTCAGGGCTGCCAGATGATCTGCCGACATATCCAGCACTTCCTCCATGTCATCCGCACTCTGGATGAGCAAAAGATTTCTCATGTACCAGGTAAAATCGTTCACCATCTGTCCCAGTTCCCGTCCCTGATCCACCAAATGATCCACCGTCCGGATGGCACCGGTCACATCTTTTGCCAGCACCTGGCGCAACAGTGCGGAAAACACTTCTGTATCCACTGCACCGAGCACTTCCAGCACATTTTCATAGGTGAGTTTTTCCCCCAGATGAAAGGCAATACACTGGTCGAGCAGACTCAGCGCATCACGCATCGAACCGTCCCCGGCTTTTGCCACATAACGCAGTGCGCGCTCCTCGACATCCACCTGTTCGGTACGCATCAGTTCCGCCAGACGATCGGTAATGGTATCAATGGAAATCCGGTGAAAATCATATCTCTGGCAACGGGACAGAATCGTAATCGGGATCTTGTGTGCTTCCGTTGTCGCAAGAATAAAAATCACATATGCCGGCGGCTCCTCCAGCGTCTTGAGCAGCGCGTTGAATGCGCCTGCCGACAGCATATGTACCTCATCAATAATGTAAACCTTGTATTTTCCCTCTGTCGGGCGGTAAGATACTTCTTCCCGGATCTGCCGGATATTGTCCACGCCGTTGTTCGATGCCGCATCAATCTCTATGACATTCATAGAAGTCCCGGCGGCAATGCCCTGACATGCAGGGCATTTTCCACAGGGACTTCCGTCTACCGGGTGTTCACAATTTACTGCTTTTGCAAAAATCTTTGCAACTGTCGTCTTTCCGGTACCCCGGGTACCGCAAAACAAATAAGCATGTCCTATGCGATCGGCTTTGATCTGGTTCTTTAATGTTGTAACAATGTGTTCCTGTCCTTTGACATCTTCGAATTCCTGCGGACGGAACTTACGGTATAAAGCCGTGTAAGACATTTTTCTTCTCCTTTTTGCCGGATATCAGGAAATTTAATCTCCAAAACTGATACCGATCCGTTTTGCCTCCTGAATCATCTGACTGTCCGGATCAACCGTCTTTAACTTGCCTGCCACCTCTCCAAGCGGCACACATTTGGTCTTGTTGTTGATCATGGCGATCATGCAGCCAAATTTTCCATCCATAATTGCTTGGGCAGCGGCAGATCCAAGACGGGTACATAATACTCTGTCGTATGGACACGGACTGCCGCCACGCTGTGTGTGGCCCGGAACCGCAACGCGGACTTCCACACCGCATTTCTCCTGAATCTGATCTGCAATCTCATAAGAAACCGATGGATACCTGCGGGATGCAACTTTTGCCTTGTACTGCTTCTTGGTAAGCTGTGCATCGTCTTTGGAGATTGCACCTTCTGCAACTGCAAGAATCGTAAATCCTTTTCCGTCTTTTGTACGCTTATGAATCGCATCCACGACCTTGTCAATATCATACGGAATCTCCGGGAGCAGAATAATGTCGGCACCGCCTGCCACTCCTGCATACAGGGTAAGCCATCCTACTTTGTGTCCCATCACCTCTACAATAAATACACGGTTGTGGGAAGCAGCCGTTGTATGGATGCAATCAATGGTCTCTGTCGCTATATTAATTGCACTCTGAAAACCGAATGTCACATCTGTTCCGTAAATATCATTGTCAATGGTCTTTGGAAGATGAATAATATTGAGTCCTTCCTCGCGAAGCAGATTGGCCGTCTTCTGTGTCCCGTTACCACCTAAGATAACCAGACAGTCGAGTCCGAGCTTACGGTATGTGGACTTCATCGCCTCTACCTTGTCCAGACCGTTTTCATCCGGCACACGCATCTGCTTGAATGGCTGGCGGGAAGATCCGAGAATCGTTCCACCTCTGGTAAGGATTCCGGAAAAATCCGAGGCTGTAAGAATTCTGTACTGTTCATAGATCAGCCCTTTGTACCCATTTTCAAATCCATAAATTTCCAGTTCGTCTACATTCGTAGTAAGTCCTTTTACAACACCACGCATGGCTGCATTTAAAGCCTGGCAGTCTCCGCCGCTGGTAAGCATTCCGATCTTCATCATGCACGTTTCCTCCTGCATATTCTCTTATTGTGTACCAAATGTTTTCACATACACATCTGTATTATAGTATAATTTTTGTCCGTTCACAAGATAAGTGACTTGAAAAATGTATGTAAATTCTGTATACTATGTAAGGAGCACATCGCATGAGAGTTCCGCTCCGCGGAAGCGATGTACGTAGGAGATATAGCTTACGCTATACCTCAAGGAGCACATCGCATGAAAGTTCCGCTCCGCGGAAGCGATGTACGTAGGAAATTCATCGGAGATGAATTTCAAGGGAGAGTTGTCCGAGAGGTCGAAGGTGCCGCACTCGAAATGCGGTTTGCGTCGAATAGACGCAACGTGGGTTCGAATCCCATGCTCTCCGCTCACTTTTTAAACAAAAACAGCACCGCGGTCTTTGACCTGCCCGGTGCTGTTTTTATATGTCAATGACGTCCCCGGTTATTTCCACGCCGATCCGTCATGTCACGCTTTTCGCGGAAATCACGGCTCCGATGCTCACGGGAATCGTTTGCTCTGTTTCCATCCGCACGGCTTCCATGATCCGCATCGCTGTTTTTGCCGGATGACGGTCTCTCTTTTTTGCGGCCGATATATACGTTCCATTTCATATAGGCTTCCTGCGCATTGCGGGATTTGTAGATTACGTTGCGTTCCTCCCCTACAATATCCGTAATGCTGTACCAGCCTTTGTCATACTGGAATTCCGCTGTCTTTCCTTCAAGTTCTTTATTTCCAAGTACAAATTTATGTATTGCCTGCTGTGGCTGCTGCTGTGCCATCCTATCCCTCCTTTTTTCCTAATACATACTCCACGGCCTGTCTCAGTTTTTCATCTTTTTTCATTTCTTCCGTTCCCTGAAGTGCCTCCGCCTCTTCCCTGGTAAACAACTCCCGCAGTTTTACCTGATGGTTTTCTACCGGAATATAAGATACTCTGGATTTGTCGAATACCGGGCGCAGCACATAGTACGGAATTTTGCGCTCCCTGCGTGATGCGGAAAGCGAAACAATATTTTCTACCTGACAGACTCCCTGTGTTTCACTGTATATGATCTGTTTTTTTTCAAACATTCTGTCACCTCTGAAAAAGATAAAATTATCATATCACAAGAAAAAAGTTTTGACAAATGCCCCAAAACATTTTACGCTTGTCCCATGGAGGAAATTGCATATGTGGATTCTATTTGCATTTGGGTCAGCTCTGTTCGCCGGACTGACTTCCATACTGGCGAAATGCGGTATCAAAAATACCGATTCCAATACAGCTACGGCGATCCGCACCATTATTGTACTTATTTTTTCATGGATCATGGTATTTCTGGTCGGGGCACAACACGACATCGGAAATGTTTCTGCCAAAACCTGGACATTTCTGATCCTGTCCGGACTTGCCACCGGTGCTTCCTGGCTGTGCTACTTCCGTGCACTGCAGATCGGAGATGTGGATAAGGTGGTCCCGGTCGATAAATCAAGTGCCATCCTCTCCATTCTTCTCGCTTTTCTCTTCCTGCATGAGAGCATCAGCCCACTGAAACTTCTGTGCGTGGTGCTGATCGGCGCGGGAACCTACCTGATGATCACGAAAAAGGAAACCTCTTCTGAGAATTCCGGGAAAAAAGGCTGGAGCTGGTTCTTCTACGCGCTTGGCTCTGCCATCTTTGCCAGCCTGACTTCTATTCTGGGAAAAGTCGGCATTGAAAACATTGATTCCAATCTGGGAACAGCCATCCGTACCATCGTTGTGCTGATCATGGCATGGATTGTCGTGTTTGTCACAAAAAAGCAGGACAGTGTGCGCACGATTGATCACAGGGAACTTGGCTTTATCTGCCTGTCCGGACTTGCCACCGGTGCTTCCTGGCTGTGCTATTACCGTGCGCTGCAGGATGGTCTGGCAAGTGTCGTTGTGCCGATCGATAAGCTGAGTATTCTGGTTACCATTCTGTTTTCTTATCTTGTATTTCATGAGAAACTGGGGAAAAAAGAAGCCGGAGGACTGGTGTTGATTGTGGTGGGAACGCTTGGGATGCTGGTGTAGTATCCCTTGCTATGCCCTCCCAAACACGCCAAACAGTTTCTGTGCCGCCTCTTCATCATCCATAATTCTTGCGCTTGGTTTCTGCGCATTCTCAAGCATCCGTTCCACACGATTGGCAAGTGCCACATCCACAAACCGTCCGATCTCGATTCCACGCAATTCAAAAAACAATGCCGGATTCATGTCTAGCCGTGCCCCCACACCGTAAAGTGCTGCTGCCACATGTTTGCACATCAGTGCCCAGTCCGGGCAGCTGCACTGAAAACTGATCTCACTTGGCTGTGGAAAAAGACCATCCTCTCCCTGAAACAGTTCTTTCATCTCATCCGGGAAATCACCGGACAGTAATCGTTCCAGAGTCTCAATCTTACCGCACCGGTCAAGAATTGCCTCACACTTCTGCTCTGTGAGCGGACTGATACGGATTTCCACACGGTAAGGAGTTTTTCTGGTTCCCTGCACTCTTGCAATGATTTTTCCTTTCTGGATTTTCAGGTCGATTACTGTTCCGGTCCGCACATAACGCTTCCCACGCTCCAGCCGGCTTGCAAAATCCGCATAGTGCTCCAGATTGTCACACCAGGCTTTTCCCCACCAGCTTTTTGCAATTGCCCTGCCGGAAATAACAACCGGCTCCAGCTTATTTCCCTTTTCTTTTTGCTTTTTTACGCTCTCTTTTAAATTTTTCTTTAACAGAGATTCACTCGGCTGGGCAAATGTCTGATCAATTTCCCAATATCTTCGCATACCGTTTACTCCAATCGCAATAATGAGAACAATTCTTCGTTACTTAACTCCGTAATCCACTTTTCGGAGCCGCTTCCGATTACGTTTTCCGCCAGTTCCTTTTTCGATTCCAGCATCGCATCTATTTTTTCCTCAATCGTTCCCTGAGAGACAAATTTATGTACGATCACATCTTTTTTCTGCCCGATCCGGAATGCCCGGTCCGTTGCCTGATTTTCTACTGCCGGATTCCACCAGCGGTCAAAATGAATGACATGGTTTGCTTTCGTCAGGTTCAGTCCGGTTCCGGCTGCCTTTACCGACAGCACAATAAACGGTACATAGGCTTCTCCCTGAAAGGCATCCACAATTTCCGTCCGCTTCGCCACCGGTGTTCCTCCGTGCAGCACATAGCCCTTAGCATGAAAAACGGTCTCCAGATACGCTGCCAGATCGTCCGCAATCTCCTTAAACTGCGTAAAAACCAGCACGCGCTCACGCTTTTCATAGATTGTCTCACAGATTTCTTTCAAAAGCTGAAATTTTCCACTCTCTGATGGTGTATAAACATCCTGTCCCAGATACTGGTCCGGATGGTTGCAGATCTGTTTTAACTTCATGATTGCTGTAAGCACAATCCCCTTTTTGGCAAACTGGGAAATGCTGTGTTCTGCCTCCATCTGCCGGACTTTCTGCTCCATATCCGAAACCACCTTGCGGTACAAAATGGTCTGTTTTCTGGTCAGCTGCGCAAAATCCGTCATTTCCACCTTTTCCGGAAGATCTGCAATGACAGTCTTGTCCGTCTTGACACGACGGAGCATAAACGGGGTAATCATGGACTTTAATTTTGCATATCCCTGCGGATTTTCTTCCAGTCCTTTGGTAAATTCATGGAACTCTTTGGATGTACCAAGCAGACCATGATCTATAAAATCAAACAACGACCATAAATTGGTCAGGTCATTTTCAATCGGCGTACCCGTCATGGCAATCCGCATCTGTGCCTGCAGTTTTTTGATTTCGCGTGTCTGTTTCGTGCCCGGATTTTTGATCGCCTGTGCCTCATCGAGAATCACACAGTCCCACATCGTTTCCTGAAATGCCTTGATGCGGGAAATCATGCCATATGTCGTTATCGTAAGGAATGCAGACCCTGCATCAAATTCCTGTGCAAGCTGCGCAGATGTCTTTCCGTGAATAACCTGAAGCGTCATATCCGGGACAAACTTTGCTGCCTCCTTCTGCCAGTTTCCAATCAGGGATGCCGGAACGACCAGAAGCGTTTTTGCGCCTTTGTCTGATTTTCTCATTTTTTCCAGATAGCACAGAACCTGAAGCGTTTTTCCAAGTCCCATATCGTCTGCCAGACATGCACCAAATCCCAGTTTCTGCATATAATTCAGCCATGTATAACCATCCTTCTGATATGGACGAAGCGTTGCATGAACGGTTTTCGGCACTGCTGCCGAACGGATACCGGATGGTTTTCGCAAGTTGCGCAACATTTTGGAAAGCCATGCCCCGTTGGTCACAAGCGCTCCTACATCTGCGGAAACTTTTTTCCCGTTTCCAATTTCCATCTGCAAAGCTTCCCTCAGTGTGATGCTGGTGTCCATGCCATCCATACGTTTCAGAAGTTCCCGCAGTTTTTTATGATTTACCTCTACCCACTTGCCTTTGAGAAATGCCAGCCCCTCCGTCTGCGCCAGCAGAAGCTCCACATCTTTTTTTGTAAGTGCCTCTCCGTCCACACACAATTGCGGCTGCATCGAAACAAGTGCATCGAAACCAACCATGGCCGGTTTCTTTTCGCCCAGCCGGATTTCTACCGAACACTCCATTGCTTTCTTTCTCCACCAGTTCGGAATCCGACAGAGAATCCCGGTTTGTTCGATTTTTTCCACATCGCGCAGGAACTGATATGCCTCTTTCCCTGTAAAACGCAGAACATGAAACATCTCCCCGCTTTCTACCAGTTCTGCAATCAGATCCGATACCTCTGCCACACGGTTCAGGCAGGATAACAATGCCAGCAGCTTATCTCTGTCATTCTGGTATTCGATCAGTGCGTATTTCAGCGGCATATGATGCACGGCATGATCCTCTCCGAGCGAAGCATAGGTTGCCATAAAAACAAACGGATCTTCGCCATCTTTATTTTCTACCAGATGCAGAAAGATACGCTCCGGTACGTGCAGCTTCTGATTCTGCTCTGTGAGATACAATTCCACACTGCCTTTATAGCCTGAAATTTCCCGCTGAAAAATCTGCTCCAGCTGCGAAAACACGCCGACAACCCACTTACGGTCAATATATTCTGCCCCAATCGCATAAGGAACTGACGAAAGCAGATGCTCGAGATGTTCCTCATCCGGCGCCACATGTGTCGCTTCTCTTGTCAGTTCCAGTTCCGGCATTTCTGTAAGACACTGGAAAAATGTCTCTGACAGTTCATATAAAAACAACTCCGATGAAGACATTTCTTTTGACCGCTTGGAAAATCCCATGTGATATAAAGTTTCGTAGCGCTTCTCCAAAGTTTCTTTTTCCTGTGTGTCCGGGTAAAATCCGGTTGGGGTAAATATATACTGGTTCATTTGTTTATTGTCTCCGTTTCTATCCTGCAGGTATAAGTTTTTTCGGCTTTCCTGTAACTAATTCCAACCAGAAGCATTGCCTTAACAAATTGCTTTTTCAATAAAAAATCCTCCTGTAGGCGTATTTCTATTATACTTCTAAAGGAGAATTTTTGTAAATAACATTTATTGTTTTATAAAATACCCTATACACAGCTTATTGACCCGAACAAATACTTGTGAGTGTCACCTTATCTGTTCAAATTCCAGATTTAAATACCACTTTTATTTGTTCCACCACAAAGCCAATATCATCATCTGTGATCTGTGTGCTGCTTGGAATATTTAAAATACAACTGCTATAGTACGGTGCTTTTTCCATCTCATAAGCAATTGCATTCTGATACGGAAGCTGCTCATGAATCAGTCCCCAGATCGCCCGGGTCTGCACACCGCGCTCCTGAAGTGTCGTAATCACATCTCTCATATTTTTTCCCTGCAGTTTTTCCATATCCAGCTTCAGGGAATAAAACCACTGGTTTGAGGAAGTTCCCTCACGAAATGAAAGCAGTGTTCCACCCGAAAACTCCTGCAGCAATTGTTGATACAATCGATAATTTTTCTGCTTGCGGTGGATAAATTCCGGAAGTTCCTCCATCTGTGCCACACCAAGCGCTGCCTGTAAATTCGTCATGCGGTAATTGTATCCCACTTCATTGTGAATATAAAAATGCGGATCATCCTTTGCCTGTGTGGAAAGATATTTCAAATGCTCCACTTCCGCCGGATCTTTCGCTGTCACGGCACCGCCGCCACCGGTTGTAATAATCTTGTTTCCGTTAAAGGAGTATGCCCCGAAATCACCGATCGTCCCGGCAAATTTTCCGGCATAACGCCCCTTCGTGTACTGTGTGCCGAGCGCTTCCGTTGCATCCTCGATCACTTTCAGGTGAAACTCCTGTGCGATATCCATGATGGCTTCCATATCTGCCATATTTCCAAACACATGCACGACTACGATGGCTTTTACGGTTTTTCCGGTAGCTTTATGCTTTAACTGTCCATCCTCTGTCACACACTCGTTTTCGCAGAAACGGTGCAGCTTCTGCGGATCCATGCACAAACTGTCATCACAGTCCATAAACACCGGCTCCGCGAACTGATAACGCACCGGATTGACCGCCGCGATAAAAGTAAGCGTAGGAACAATCACCATATCCCCCGGCTGTACCCCACAGGCAATCAAAGACAGATGAAGCGCTGAAGTTCCACTCTGCACTGCCGCTGTTTTCTCCACATGTAAAAACTCTGCCAGTTTTTCTTCCAGCTCTGTAATGTATGCACCACCGGTGGAAACCCATCCCTGATCCAGTGCATCATCTACATATTTTCTCTCATTTCCCTCAAAATTCGGAATCGATAAAGGTACAAATCGTCCCATTTTGCTCCCTCTTTTCTTAAAACTACAACTTACACATTATAAATGTCCGTCTTAAAGGCATCCATGTGCTGACGAATCCATGCAATCGTCTCTGCAATTCCCTGCTCGAATGTATACTGCTGCTTCCAGTCGGTCAGCTCCTTAATTTTTGCGTTACAGCCGAGTAGACGGTTGACCTCACTCTTTTCCGGACGAAGGCGCTGCTCGTCACAGACAATGTGTGCATTCGGATTGATCTGGGAAATAATCTCCTGTGCCAGATCTCCGATCGAAATCTCCTGCTGGGTAGCAATATTGATCTCCTGTCCAATTGTCTTGTCCGACTCTGCAATTGCAATAAAGCCTGCCGCGGTATCTTTTACATAGTTAAAATCGCGCGTCGGTGTCAGGGAACCAAGTTTAATTTCCTCTTTTCCTGCCAGAAGCTGTGAAATAATTGTCGGAATCACTGCACGTGCAGACTGACGCGGACCATAAGTGTTGAATGGACGGACAATCGCAACCGGAAGATTAAAGCTGCGGTAAAAGCTTTCTGCCAGACGGTCGGCTCCGATTTTTGTCGCAGAATACGGAGACTGTCCCTGAAATGGATGCTTTTCGTCAATCGGGACATACTGTGCGGTGCCGTATACTTCCGAAGTCGATGTCACCATGATTTTTTCCGTGCCAAGATCGCGTGCCGCCTGCAGCACATTTAACGTTCCCTTGATGTTTGTATCTACATAGGAATCCGGCGAATGGTAACTGAACGGAATCGCAATCAGCGCCGCCAGATGAAAGACCTGATCCACACCCTTCATGGCCGTGCGCACACCGTTCGGATCCCGCACATCCCCGGCAAAAATTTCAATCTGGTCAAGTTTTTCCTTCGGCAGCGTATCCAGCCAGCCCCAGTTGTTGAAAGAATTGTAATATACAAATGCTTTTACATCATAGCCCTTTTCCAGAAGACTCTCGGTCAGGTGGCTTCCGATAAAACCGTCTGCTCCGGTTACTAATACTTTTTTCATTGTTCTATATGTCCTTTCTGTTTCAAATCATTACTCGGATTTCAAATTCAGCTTTTCTTCCATGCGGTGCATTTCCTCAAACTCACCCATATCCAGGAAGGAATCCTCGCTGATCGGATACATTCCCACCCGGCGGTTTTCTGCCAGAAGCTTGTCTGCCAGATCCGTCATATGGAAAAACGTATTCTCTGGAATCTCTTTTTTCAGTTCCGGATTTAATATGTACATGCCGGTATTGACAAAATACGAAAGCTTCGGCTTTTCTTCCATGGACTGGACGGCTCCGTTCTCGCTGGAATGAATGACCCCATACGGAACTTCGATATTTTTGAGTGCCGTGACAATCGTAAGCTCATTTCCCGCCTCTTTATGATAGCGGTAAATATCTTCATAATCCGCATGAATCAAAATGTCACAGTTGGTCACAATAAATGGCTGAGAAAACTCCTCTTTGATCAACTGTAAACTTCCCGCCGTGCCAAGCGGTTTATCCTCCTCGACATATTCAAGAGAATAGTTTTTTGAAATCTCGGAGAAATAGGAACGAATCATATTTTTGCGGTAATTGACCGTCGCATAAAACTGTGTGGTTCCAAACTCACAGAATTTTCCGATGATCCGCTCCATGATCGGGATATCTCCAATCGGGATCAGCGGTTTCGGTAGAATTTTGGTATACGGATATAAACGTGTCCCTTTTCCGCCCGCCATAATCACGACCGGAACCTCTTTTAAAATCCCCTGCGGCTTTTTCTTTTTTGCCACCTGCTCATCCCGGAACAAAATGTCAGATACCACGCCTTTTGTGGTGACAACCGGAAGCGCCGTGATGGAATGCTGCACCATAACCTCATGTGCTTTTGCATGCTCTTTCCTGGAAATTCTCTTAGGTTCGGTATTCATCAGACCGGATACCGGAGCTTTCAGTTCTCCCGTGCGGATCAGCCAGCGGCGGATATCTCCATCCGTGACAACACCAAGCAGTTTCTGCTGCTCATTGGTCACAAATAAAATACCCCTGGCATTACGGTCGATGCGCTGCATCGCTTCCACAACCGTACTGTCCGGGGATATTAAAAATAACGCTAACTGCTCTGTCTTCATATGGGAACCTCCATGTTTCTTCTTTCGTTTTCTCCAAGAAAACGTTCTCTTTTTCTATCTTCCATGATAGACCTGTTATATATATCGACCAGTGTGAAAAAATGTTAAGAGAATGCCTCCATAATTGTCTCCGCGATCTGGAAATCCAGTGCGGTGTCGATGTCGATGGAATGTTCCTGACTCATCACACAGGCATAGGAATGTTCTCCGTACAGATCCCCCTGACTCATCAGAAGCTCCGTGGTCTGCAGATAAATCGCGCCGTTCAGCCGGTAATATGTTCCCATATCCTGCCGCCGTCCAACTTTCTGTAAATCAACAAATCCACACATGGACTGATCTTCTTTTAATGTATTGCAAAGCAGAGGAGAATGTTCTGCTTCACAGACACTGACCACAGACTGTGCATTTTTCTCTTCAAAAATCTCAAATGCCTTTTTGATATCTGCCGCATCGCGAAGCGGGGACGTCGGCTGCAACAGGGTGATGGTGTCAAACTGCTGCCCGATTGCGGCATACTGCTGTACAACTGCTCTTAGCACATCCCAGGTTCCTGCCGTGTCCGTGGCAAGTGCCGCGTCACGCAAAAACGGCACATCCGCTCCATATTTCCGCGCAATCTGCGCATATTTTTCGCTGTCGGTCGAGACATGAATGCAGTCAAATTTTCCAGACTGTCTGGCTGCTTCGATGGAGTAGACCAGAAGCGGTTTACCTTCGAGTAATTTAATATTTTTGTCTTTTAATCCTTTTGAACCGCTGCGTGCGGTGATTACTGCCAGATGTTTCATTTGCACTCCATATCATAAAATGTTTTTTTCCAGTGCCGGTAATCCGTCTGGAAAAATTCTTTCAGTATCTTTACAATTTTTTCCGATGTCTTTCCATCCCCGTATAAAAACGAAGGCCGGTGTGGCATTTGTTCCGCCTGCCGGATTGCCGCCTGAATTGCCCCGGCCTCCGGCATACATCCGATTACCGTTTCTGCCATCAGACGCCCCTTCTGCCGGTCTCCGATATTTACGGTCGGTGTGCCAAGCGCAGGTGCTTCGATGATTCCACTGGAGGAATTGCCAAGCACAAACGCCGCATACTTTACGGCACTCAGATAACGCTTCATCCCGAGTGAACTGACCAGTTTCATATTGGCAAGTTCCCTCTGTGCCTCTGCAAGCCATGCATTTACCTGTGCCCCGCCTGCGTCAGCATTTGCTTTGGTCACCAGATAAAAATACTGTTTTTCTTCACGCATTGCAGAGATCAGTTCCCGCACCTGTTTTTCTGCTTCGCCCGGCTGCATCGTCACCGGATGAAACGTCACAACCGCATAGGGCATGCCTGCCGGAATGTCCACATCCTTTCGAATTTCATCTTCCGACAACATCGGAACACTTAAAATATTTTCTACGCCAAGCGCACCTACATTGTATACACGCTCCGGTGCCTCTCCCATCTGGATGATCCGCCTGCGGTACACTTCCGTTGCCGGGAAATGCAGATAACTCATCTTTGTCACCGCATGCCGGATACAGTCATCCACGGCGCCTTCCGTCAATTCACCACCATGCAGATGTGCAATCGGAATGTGTTCGTTTAACGCAGCCGCACACATACCGAGAATTTCTGTGCGGTCTCCCAGCACCAGAAACAGATCCAGCTGCTCACTTTTAAAATAATCTGCAAATCCGGTAATGGCTTGCGCTATAGTTACGGAAATTCCATATGGTGAATTGTCCTCGGTAAGAATCGGAATTTTTCGCGCAATTGGAATTCCGTCTTTTTCAATTTCTTTTACCGTATACCCAAACCGTTCTTCCAGATGTGTCCCAGTTACAAGAAGCTGTACATCAAACTCTTTTTCTTCCATCAGCCGGACGATCAGCGGATGCAAAATTCCATATTCTGCCCGTGTGGCTGTTGCAATCGCTATCTTTTTCATATCAGTTCATCTGCCTCATAATCCCGCGTGGCCTGTGTTCCGAGAACTTCGTACCATTTCATCGGACTGATCCCTGTGCCCGGTCGTTTCACGGTTAAGTTTTCCTCTGTAAAATAGTCCCCTTTTGTGATCGCACATTTTGCAACAATGCTTTTTCTTGCAACTGCGCAGTTTTTTTCTTCCGATGCTGTGCGCTTTTTCTTTCCATCTCCAAGACTCTGCTCAATGTTCCGGATTGCGGTTACCATCTGTGCCAGTTCCTGCGGCTCAAGACTTGCCCGGTGATCCGGCCCCTCCATCTGCTTGTCCAGCGTAAAATGTTTCTCGATGACCGTTGCCCCCAAAGCAACTGCAGCGATTGGTACTTCAATGCCAATCGTATGATCTGAGTATCCGACCGGTTTCTGTAATATCTCACGCATCTGCTGCATGGCAAGCAGGTTTACATCCGTGTAAGCTGTCGGATATTCCGTATTGCAATGCAGCACGGTAATCCTCCCTGCTCCACTTTTCTCCAAAACGGAAATTGCATCCTGAATTTCCTGCATATTACACATACCGGTAGACATAACAATATCTCTTCCGGTGCGGCCGATCGCTTCCAGATATGGCAGATTTGTGATTTCACCCGAAGGAAGCTTCCAGAAATCCATATCCAGCTTTTCCAAAAATGCGATACTTTCCAGATCAAACGGTGTGGACAAAAAACCGATCCCGACCGTTTTACAGTACGCCTGCAGTTTTATAAAATCCTCCTGCGTCAATGCCAGCTTCTGTAACATCTGAAGCTGCGACTCTGCCGCTCCGGTCGTTTTCTTCTGATATTCTGCTTTCTGGGCAAAACGGGAGACCAGCTTTTCCGGAACAAACGTCTGGAATTTTACATAATCGGCTCCTGCCTGTTTTGCTTTTTCTACCATTTGCTTCGCAAGTGTCATGCTGCCGTTGTGGTTGACACCTGCTTCTGCGATGATTGTTGTGTGCATGTTTTGTACCTGCCTTTATGTACTTTCTTTTAAATCTGCCATACAATATATCGTTTTGCACAGCTTGATTGCTTTTTCCAGTTCATGTAAACTCACTAGCTTTTCTCTAAACAGATCTACAATAAGATTATTATAATCTATCCCAAGCATTAAAGATCTATTATCTATCACATTTTTACAATATTTCGCGATCTCATAATTTTTTCTTTCCGGACTGTTCAACGCAAATAACTCTATATGTTTCCTTATAACTTCTAATTCCTGCTCAGTGTAATGATATGATTTCATGGGAATATATTTACATTGTAATAAATCATACTGAATTCTTAAAACATTTCCGTTTTCTTCCAGTTTTGTTTCAAATGGTTGAATCATAATCTTTCCCTGTTTTACATATGCTCTTCGTATTTTTCGAAAAGAAGTACACATCTCTTTACATTCAAATGATGTACATTCTCCCTTTTCAAATTCACATATCTGTTCCTGTGAAAGTCTTCTCTTCTGTTCCCCTCGCTTCTTGTATTTCTGATTGCAATTTTCGCAGGAAATTCCGAGATTTGGCACACAATCCTGTAAACGTTTCATTGAATTCTTTTTTTCTATTCCATGTTCGATCTGTCCGCGTCTTTCTTGATTGATCCAAATGCGATCATAACAATACATACAATAGCCATGAGTTGTTTCTTTTAGTAAATCCCACAATTCATCTTTATAATTTGTCCACCCATATTTTTTATCCTTGTCGTACTCTGGCACAAATACAGGAATATCTACCACAAAGAAATCCTCCATTTTACCACTCCTTAATCTGTTTGAAAATCAATCTCTGATGTGGTTTCAAATCCTCCAAATTAATTTGTTCCAACTCTTCCTGCATTTTTTCATCCCACATACCTGCAACTTTACTGTTCAAATACTGACGTAATTGATTATCCATATCGTCATTATCAGACACATGAAGTTTTCGATTTTCAAAAAAGAGATTCGTAAAAATATCATTTGCCGAAACCGTGTCTCTCAGAAATTCGCTGGTATAGGTAGCATACGTACATTTGTTTATCACAATAATCGTTGCATTTTCGGTGGTTTCAACCAGATCAAGTGAATGTGTTGTCACTATAAAATGAATATTTGAAAATTCATCATGAAGGAAATTTAAAATTTCCGCACTATACTTTGGTGACAAATACTCATCTATTTCATCAATAACCACAATTCCTTTTTCCAGTCTCTGCACTTTCATACAGTCTGAAAAAAACAATATTTCACAAAAAATGCGAATAAGTGCCTGATAACCACTGGATAACGTCATTATCTCTCCATCGATCTTAACAACATTTTCCGGATTTCCGACCCCATCATCTTCGCGTTCTATAGTGAACTTTTTATTTAAAAACGATTCACAAAATTTTTCAATCTGCCTGCGATATTTAACATATAAATGTTCTATGCGGGATGCTGCTGCAAATGTATCCTGCAAATTAAAATTAAACGGATGAACTCTGACTGATGTAACCCCTTGAAAATCCGGTTTTATCTCTTTATACTTTTCGCTAAAAAGTTCTACTTTTCCTGCATCAAAGGTTCTGTTTACTGAATCTATATAATAAACTGCTTCTCCCTTTTTTTTCTCAATGATTGTACGCAGTATTTCAGATTTTCCTGATGAATTGTCACCAATTAAAATAAAATTCTCCGTGTCATCGATATGCTCACATATCATTTCTGTGACGCGATTAACCATTTTGTGATAACTGTTCATATACACACCTTATCCTTTTTTCTATTTCAGATCTTGCCGAGGTTCCACTATTGTTCGTCTCCTTATATGCATCACTTCCAACAATCGCATCATATTTTTCCCTGGTGATAAACGGCTTTTCTTTCAGCCGGTTCCATGCAACAAAGAAACTTGCCAATGCTACTCCCTTATTTTTCCCACTGACTTTTTCAATCGAATCTATAAATTCCAATAATTTTAATCGATATCCTTCAATTTGATTGTCACTAAACTCTCTTGCCCGTTCTGAAAAAGAGTCTAACAATGTAGAAATTTTTCCTTTGTATCCCGTCAATTCAAACTGGTTATCGGTTCCTTTTATATAATAATCAAACGCACACATTCTCAAAAGTGTCTCAACATCTTTGCTTTCTTTATTCACTTCTGTTATTTTATTATTATATAAAATTCTCCATTTTTTTGAGTTATCATTAATGTCATACAACATTTCATAAAATTTACAGCCATAAATTCCATTTCTCAGTTCCTGACTTGACAATGGAGTTCCACCAATATTTAAATTTGCAAATATTTTATGTAAGGTTCTTTCTTTGTATTCTTTACTATCTACATTAATTTCCACCAATGTAATTGGAGAAAAATCGATCTTGCGTTTTACCCGGTCACTGATGTTTTGATAGGTAATATCAATGATCTGCGTCTTTCCATTTTTCCCCTCAGACTCCATCTGATACTTCTTTTCTTTTAAATCACAGCTTTCCAGGTAATCCCGAAATTTTATTGATCCATCGTTTGCTTTTCTGACATCAATAAATGCATTTCTTTTCTTTCCTAAAAATTTCCCAATATAATAAAAATACAGACTCAGGACCCTCTGTTGTCCGTCTAAAATAACCACCTGCTGTTCTGCATTTCGGTAACCATAAATAGGCGGAATCGGCATTCCCCGAACCAGAGAAATCGCAAGCTGCTCTGCCTGTTCTTCTGTCCAATGATACATTCTCTGAAAATCCGGGATCACATAATCGCCTCTTTCCAGACCGAACATCAGCGAACTAAACGACAATTGTGTTGTTGCCGTCTGGATCATCACATTCTCTACTACTTCTATATCTTTTGCAGTCTCTATTGCCTCATCATATACTGTCTCTTTTTCTTCTTTCATACGAACCCCATTTAAAAAATTTCTAAAAACAATAAGCTATGAATATTATAACCTATCCATAGCTCATTGAAAAGTCGATGTTTATTTTATCTTTCGCGCCGGTACACCAACAACCGTACCTACTTCCTCCACATCCCGCACAACAACGGCTCCCGCACCGGTACGCACATGATCCGCAATCGTGATCCCCTGAATCACCTTTGTGCCAAGACCAATGTCACAGTGGCTTCCGATGTGTACCGCACCTGCCAGCTTCACATCCGGTGCCAGCGTAACATAATCGCCCAATCTGCCATCATGGCAAACCATTGCTCCGATATTTAAAAATACAAAATCTCCCATCCGGACATTGGTGGATACTCTTGCATCCATGCTGATGATACAGCCCTGACCCAGTTTTACATCCGAACAGACCTCTGCTCCGTGGAGAATAATGTTCGGAAAATGAATATAGGGATTCTTCTGTAATTTGTGCGCGATCTTTTGTCGAAGCGCAGGATCTCCCACTGCAATTGCAACGTTAATATCTCTTGTCTGTTGCAACAGAAAGTCATCATTTCCGAGATAAGGAATGGTTCGGTTCCCTATTGTGACGGGATGTTCCGGTGGAGTTATATCTACATATCCTGAAATCTGCCAGTCCGGCATCTGCCATGCGAGTTCACGCATGCAGCCGCCGGAGCCGGCGAGAATGATTTGTGGTTTCATATTTCTTACCCCCGCACTGCCTCACATAAAACCTTCGCCATATAATCCAGCTTCGCATCCGTCATCCCCGGATACACCCCGATCCAGAAACTGTTCTCCATAATATAATCCGTCACATGCAGATCCCCGACCACACGATAGCCTTCATGACTTTTACGCATCTCATCAAAGCAAGGCTGCTTGATCAGATTTCCGGAAAACAGCATACGCGTCTGCACACCATGGGATTCCAGATACTGTACCACATGATTTTTATCCACACCCTCACGACAGGTAATGAGAAAGCCAAACCACGATGGCTTTGAATTTTGACAGGCTTCCGGCAGAATCAGTCGGTCCTCTACGGCTGATAACTGCGCTTTCAGCCGCTCAAAATTTTCCCGTCGACGATCTACAAACTGTGGCAGTTTCTTAAGCTGTGCACATCCAATCGCAGCCTGCAGGTCCGTTGCCTTTAAATTATAGCCAAAATGAGAGTATACATACTTGTGATCATATCCCAGTGGAAGTTCCCCATACTGCTTATCGAAACGATGACCACACAGATTGTCCTTTCCGGACGGACACATACAGTCCCGCCCCCAGTCGCGCAGGGAACGGATAATCTTATGCAGCAAAGGGTTGTCGGTATAAACTGCACCGCCTTCGCCCATCGTCATGTGATGTGGCGGATAAAAACTCGACGTACCGATATCACCGATGCTTCCCGTCTTCCTCCACACTCCATCCATGCAATACTCACTTCCAAGGGCATCGCAGTTGTCCTCAATCAGCCAGAGTCCATGTGCATCGCAAAACGAACGGATTGCTTTCAGGTCAAACGGATTTCCAAGCGTATGTGCAATCATAACTGCCTTTGTCTTCTCACTCAGCGCCTCTTCCAACTGGCTTACATCCAGATTATACTGTGGAATCGTCAGATCCAAAAAAACCGGAACTGCACCATATTGCAGATATGGAGTAACCGTGGTCGGAAAACCTGCCGCAACCGTGATGATTTCATCCCCACGCTTCACACGCCGCTCTCCCAGAAGTGGAGAAGTCAGTGCCATAAACGCCAGCAGATTTGCCGAAGACCCGGAATTGACAAGCGAACAAAAACGCACACCAATATAATCCGCAAGTTCCTTTTCAAACTGTTCCGTATATCTGCCTGAAGTCAACCAGAATTCCAACGCACTGTCCACAAGATTACACATCTCATCCTGATCGTATACCCGGGCAGCATACGAAATGCGGTCTCCTTCCCTAAAGTCTTCTTTTTTCGCATGAAACGCCCGATAATATCCTTCTACCATGGAAAGAATCTCTTTCCGTGCTTCTTCCTCTGTTTTATGTTCAAACATCACTTTTTCCTTTCCGTTCGTGGCAGTTACACCTTCCATGGTGCGTTTCCACTGTCCCAAAGCTTCTGTAAATATTCCCGGTCATGAATGTTATCCATTGGAGACCAGAAGCCCATATGCTTATATGCCGCCATCTGCCCATCTGCGGCAAGCCGTTCAAACGGCAACGTCTCTAACATGGTACTTCCATCACCCAGATACGGATACACTGACGGCTCCATCACCATGAATCCGATATTCACCCACGCCTGATCCGCGCGTGCCTTTTCTTTAAAACCAAGCACCTGACTGCCGGTATCGTCCAGACGCAATGCTCCGAAACGCCCTTCTGGCTGTGTTGTGGAAATCGTCACCGTCTTTCCCTGCTTTTTGTGAAATGCGATAAGCTCCCGGATGTTTACATCTGACACCCCATCGCCATAAGTCAGAAGAAACGGTTCCCCGCCGATGTAATCGCGCACCTTTAAAATTCGCCCTGCGGTAAGTGTTTCCAGTCCGGTATCCACCATAGTCACTTTCCATGGCTCGCTGTTCTTTTTTAAGACCTGCACCTGCTGATCCTTCAGGCGAATTTCCAACTGGCTGTTATTCTGATAATAATTGACAAAGTATTCCTTGATCATATGCCCTTTGTACCCACAGCATATGATAAACTCGTTAAATCCATAAGAGGCATACTGCCGCATAATATGCCACAAAATCGGTTTCCCGCCAATCTCAACCATCGGCTTTGGACGCAGCCGGGATTCTTCGCTGATGCGGGTGCCCTTGCCCCCTGCTAAAATCACTACTTTCATATCACTTCTGCCCTTTTTCACTGGTCATCTGTATAAACTCGTTGATCTGTGTCTCCATGCATGCGCGGATATCCCCATGCGCTGCATATACCCGCGTCCATTCCACGGTTTTTTCAATTGCCGTGCGGATATCCCAGCACGGTTTCCAGCCCAGTGCATACTTGATATGTGAGCAGTCCAACTTCAGAAATTTTGCCTCATGTGGTCCTTCTTCACAGACATTTTCCCATTTCAGATCATGCCCCCATGCCCGGCAGAATAAATCCGCCAACGCGCCTACCGTGACACAGTCAGCCTCTTTTGGTCCCACATTGTAATATCCTGCTTTTTCGTGCTCCATCGCCTGTGCCGCCGCAATCTGCATATATGCTGCCAACGGCTCCAGCACATGCTGAAATGGCCGGATTGAGTATGGATTCCGGATGATAATTTCTTCCCCCTGCAATGCCGATCTCACACAGTCCGGAATAATGCGGTCCCGCGAAAAATCTCCGCCACCGATCACATTTCCTGCTCTTGCTGTCGAAACCGCAATTCCTTTTTCATCCAGAAATGATTTTTTATAGCTGTGTGTCACCAACTCGGAACAGGACTTGCTGTTGGAATAGGGATCAAAACCATCCAACGGATCGTTCTCACGATACCCCCACTCCCATTCTTTATTTTCGTATACTTTATCTGTAGTGACATTTAAAACGGACTGTACCCCCGGGGTGTTTCGCACACATTCCAGCAAATTTACTGTCCCCATGACATTGGTCTCATATGTATATACCGGCTGCTCGTAGCTTGTCCGCACAATCGGCTGTGCCGCCAGATGAAATACGACCTGCGGCTGATACGTATGAAAAACTTCCTGCAGATGTGCCCGGTCACGAATGTCTCCCTCAACCGAAACCATCCTCTCTGCCGCACCGGAACAATCAAATAATACGGCATCTTTTTCCGGTGGCAGCGCATAGCCAACCACTTTTGCGCCTGCCATCTCCAGCATCACACACAACCAGCTTCCCTTAAAACCGGTGTGTCCTGTCACCAGTACCGTTTTCCCTTTATAATATTCCAACCACTTCATTTGTTTACCCTCCATGGTTCTCTCTTTCTCCATCTTCCATGATGAAGCTTAATCTTCCCACACCTTCCACGGTGCTTTATGCTGTGCCCATAAGTTTTCCATCAATGTCTTGTCACGAATTGTCTCAACCGGTGACCAGAAGCCTTCGTGGCGATAAGTCTGAACCGGCTCATGTGCTGCCAGACAATCCATAAGCGACAATGCAAAATGGTTTTCCTGATTTTCCTTAAGATAATCAAATGCGCGCGCTTCCAATACCATACTGCAGGCATTTACCCAGGAATGTTTCTGCTTTTTCCCCTGCTTTGTGCCAATATAACAGCCCTGCTCATTGAGCGCAAGGATCTCATTTCGACCGGTCGGATGTGCAATTGCCACTGTAGCAAGCGACTGCTGCCTGCGATGACTTTCTATCATTTCCTGTATGTCAATGTCCGACAGACAATCTCCGTAAGCCACCAGAACCGGCTCATCTCCTGCCAGCTCACGCACCATGATCAGACGCTCCATCACCGAAGACTGCAGACCGGTATCCACAATAGAAACCTTCCAGTCCTCGGTCTGTTTTCTATGTATTTCCACTTCATTGGTCTGCAAATCCACTGTGATGTCAGACTGATAGATATAAAAGTTCATGAAGTAATCCTTGATCACTTCTCCTTTGTATCCGGTGCAAATGATAAAATCATTGTATCCATAATGCGCATATTGCTTCATAATGTGCCAGAGCATCGGCCGACCGCCAATCTCTGCCATCGGTTTTGGCATCTTTTCGTCCTCTTCGATGAGGGTACTTGGAAGACCTCCTGCTAAAATGATTACTTTCATATTGTCTGTTCTCCATGATCAAATATACTTTCCGTCAAAAAAGCAATCTTCATATTAGAAGAAGCCTTAAAATTCTGGAACATATCATTGATTTCCTCGTTTAATTCATCCCATTTATTATCCGGGTTGAGCGTCGGCAATGCCGCATCTGCATAACTTTCATTATACTTGTGTTTGAATCCATCAAAACCAGCTAGAGAAACTTTCTGTACATGAAGCTTGTCCAGCAGCCGAAGCGCATTGATTACCGCATTATCAAAATGCTTCCATCCACGCTTAATCACACGGTTAAAATTGACAATCATTTCTTTTTCTTCCGGGCTCGTCTTGATATTGGATAACAAAATCTTCTGTACTTCGCCAAACTGTTTTGGATATACTTCTTTCGCATAATTATAGCGAACGGTATTCATCAGATACAAATAGTCAAAAGTATAATTTGGATTAATTGCATTGATTCCTATTACAATGGCATTGGTTTTCTGAATATATTCTGTAATCTGCTTCCAGTCTGTACTGCTGGTTTTTCCCGGTGCAATGAGAACTACTTCCCGACTTGCCAGTGCATGCTCTAACTGTTCCATTACCGCATCATCATCCACAATCCGGTTCTGATTCTCGAGATATTTTTCCTCCAGCAGATCATAGTCATATTTTCTCCGTTCTTCCGGTGACAGGGATTCAATGATATTGCGCATATCAAGCGCATTCGTTCTATGATTTTTCAATAAATAAGCAATATTATTTACATGACAGCAATACATTCCTGCAATAAAATACGGTGTCGAATACCCCCATGTATAGTTTTCCTGAAAATACTGCATGTACATATCAATCGCATCCATGATCTGGTTCATGTCATAATTACAGTGCTGCTTTAGATTCAGGTAATTTGCCACAAGCTCAGTTGTTGCATTTCCTGCACCACGCCCCATACCGCACAGACTAGCATCTACAATACAGCCCCTGTCCGTGCGCTGCAATAATTCCACAAAATGCATGGTCAGCGCAAACGAAAGCTGCTGATTATTGTGCGAATGAAATCCAAGTCTGATCTGTGGATTTAATTTTTCATTCAAAACATGTACGATCCGCTCAAGATCCTCCTGATACATTGCTCCAAATGTGTCCACCACGGAAACCGCAACCGGATTGATCTGGTTCATTTCTTCCGCCAATTCCACAAGTTCTTCATCCGAATATGCCAGTGTATTTGCAGCCTGAAAAAATACCTGATATCCTTTCTTTTCGATTTCTTTTCCTACTGCAATACCTTCCCTGTGTTTTCCATGTGGAAATACAACACGAATCGCATCCAGTGATTTTCCATCCCGCTGCGGAAGATATTGTAAATCATATCTATCCCAATCGATCATTGCTACATAGGTCGTATCTTCTCTTCTTTTTTGAACATACTGCTCCAAGTCCTCTGGCACATGATAAAAAGATGTCCCCTCTTCATGTGGTGTATTTTTCAGCCATCCACATTCGATAATATCAACATCTGCATCCTGTAATTTTTTTATAATTCCCTTGATTGCGGGTACTCCGAACTTTGCATCTACAATGTAGGCTCCGTCGCGGAGTGTGCAGTCTAGTAATTGAACTCTTTTTCCCATTTTCTCATCCCTCTATGGTCAGTTCTTCTTCCCTCCAAGCATACAATACCGTTCCTGTAAGATCATTTGCATGATGCCTAATAGCCAATTTATAATCTGGAACTAATTCTTTTATCAACATAGGTATACTATATAAATCAATTGAACTATGATATATACAAATAGCTAGCTTCGGCTTGTACTCTATTATTCCTCTTCTTGCTCCTTGTAACATACGATACTCAAAGCTCTCTATATCTGCTTTCAGAAAAGTATATGGTTCTTTTAAATATTCATCTAAACATACAACTTTACAGTTTCCTTCATTCTCATAATCCGTTATTTTAGATCCCTCTCCGTTATTATTTTCATATCTTGAAAAAACAACTTTACCCATTTTATCAGCAACAGCACAATTATGAATAACAATCTGTTGACTTGTTAAACCATACTTCACATTTATTTGAGAAACATTCTTTTCTAATTTTCCGTAAGTAATTTCATCCGCTTCAAACGCAATAATTTTCCTAAAATTGTTCCTCTTTAATTTACAATAATCTGATATAGTATCTCCAATATACGCCCCACAATCAACAAAAACTTCTTCTGAATCTAAATTTCTAAAATTATTCAAAACAAAATAATCATTTGCTATGTCAACCGGATAATTGGTTTTACAACCAGTTAATCTCCATTTTATAATTCCTGCATATATTTTCCTGGACTTATCATCTGTCAGCATATCGTAGCAAGATAAAACCTCTTTCGAATGATTTTTTAAAATAATTTCATCTAAAAAATAATGTTCAATGTTCATTGTTTCCAATTTTGATTTTACGTCATGTAAAACTTCTTCACGTATACTACAAATCAGCACACATACATTTTCTATTTTACACAACGCTTCTGGTTTAAAAATCTTTTTTGTTCCTATTAAATTTCCCTGTTTTTTGGGATCTGAATCCACATATCCTTCAATCTTAAACCCTTCTTCTTCCAATCTTAAAAGTCCCTGCTGATATAAAACAGCAGTATCACCAGCGCCCCAGACCCATAAGTGCTTATTTGAAAGCTCTCTCTTTTCTTCTGTCAGTAACTTTTCTATTATTTCTCTATTCGTATCCATATAAATCCTCCCTATAAAATTACAATCTCGTTTTCGGTATGCATATCCTCTAACTGCTTTTTGATCTGCGCACTATAGAGCATTGAACAGATCACTACCGTACCATGCTTGTCCAATAAATACTCCGGTGCATAGATCAGACGTCCATACATCTCACGCCCCTGCTTGATCCGGTTGTTATCGACAAATCCAAGGATCTTACAATCGCCTAATGCCGTAGTCGCAAGAAGGCTCATCACATAAGAACCGGTTCCCCAGATGAATAACTCCTTCTCCTGCTTCTGTAACTGTCCGACCTTCGCTTCAATCTGTGCCTGACGTTCCTGCTGCCGGCTCAGATACTGTCTGACTGCTGCCTCTGTTTTCTCATCCCTCTTCCGCATGAGTTCTTCCGTCGTCTTCTTATAGACCTGTATCAGATCTGCTCCCAGCCTCTTTTGATCTACACGTTTTAACTGATACTGCGCCATCAGGGTGTCTAGGGAATCCTCGAAAAAATAATTGATATGCTCCAGATTAAAGTAATTCGGAATATTGCAGGTATCTTCCGCAATCAGCGAATAATCGGGAACACTTAGCATAAAATATCCACCCATCCGCAGTAACGCTGCGATATTCGCAATTCCTCTTTGCGGAAGAAGCAGATGCTCTGCTACCTCAAATAAGAATACTGCATCATATTTTCCCTGTTCGTCCGATGCAGGATCAGCATAAATATTCGTCACATAGGCATTCACACCTGCCTTCTGTAACCGCTCAACGCTTTCCCCGGATGGATCGGTGGCAGTGATCCTAGCATATCCCTTTCGTTTTAACGCTATGGCATATCTTCCGTTGCCGGCTCCTAATTCTAACATCACCGAATCCTTCGTCGGATACTTCTCTAACAGCTCTTCCATCCAGTCATAGCGTTCGCTGTTGTCATCCTTGCTGTCATCACCGTAGAAGTTGCAATGTGTATAATACCAGTCATAATCTTCCATAGATGCTGCCGTATCCGCATAGACCATTCCACAGTCTGCACACGCTACGACATCATATTGCGCCGGAAGATGATAATCCTCCGGTACGTTCATTTTTATGTTCTGAATTACGGTCTGTTTTGTTCCATTACATACCGGACATGCTCTCATTTTCATATCAGTGCTCTTCCTTTGCCATAGAATAAATTGTATCTGCAATCATCTCTATAATCTTTTCCTCTAAGTCTCCATAAAGTGGCAGCGTCAATACCTGCTTTGAGAGCTTCTGCGCGATTGGCGTCTGACTTACCTCGAATCGTCCTTGATAACAGTCAAATGCATTCGTAATCGGATAAAAATACTTACGTGCATAGATATTTTTCTTCTTTAACTCCTCATATACATCATCCCTTGTATAACCAAATTCCTTTTCATTAAAAATCACAGGAAAATATGCATAGTTTGACTTTGTATCGCTCTGCTGTACATTCAGTCTTATTCCCGGTATATGATCCAAACGTTCCCGATAACTCTCTACAAGATGTTTTCTTTTTTCAATTTCTTCATCTACATGACGAAGATTACAGATTCCCATTGCCGCCTGAAATTCATTCATCTTTGCATTTGCACCAATTCCATCTACAACCTCTTCGTTCTTAATTCCAAAATTTTTAAGCTTATATAATTTCGCCCCGATCTCTTCATCGTGATAGCAGACTGCACCACCCTCGATCGTATTAAAAACCTTTGTTGCATGAAAGCTAAACGTAGATGCATCTCCAAACGTTCCAATTCCCTGCCCTTTCCATGTTTCCCCAAAGGTATGTGCTGCATCATAGATGACCTTAAGTCCATATTTATCTGCAATTCTCTGAATCTCTTCTACCTGACATATATTACCGTATACATGAACTGGTAAGATAGCAGATGTTTTATCTGTAATGAGTGATTCTATTTTTTCTACATCAATCGTAAAATCATCTTCACTGATGTCGCAAAAAACCGGCTTAAGATTATTCCTTACGATCGCATGTGTTGTAGATGCAAAAGTAAATGGTGTTGTAATGACCTCACCAGTCAAATCCAATGCCTGTAAAATCAACTCTAATGCCATATGTCCATTTGACATCAATGTTATGTCCGGTACATCTAAATATTCTTTTAGTTGTTTTTCCAATCTTTGGTGTTTCTCCCCCATATTTGTTAACCAATGTGTCTCCCACATAGAACTGATTTCTTCTATGTATTCTTCTAACGAGGGCAGCAACGATCTTGTTACATTTACTCTTTCCATACTTTATCCCTACTTACTAATTTTTAAGTTTTTATATCTTTACTCGTTATTTTTTTGTCTAATGTCATTTAAATTATTAGACCCTAAATTCAGGATATATATTAGATGCGCAATAATCAGCGTCGTCTATCCTAACTCTGCCATCTATCATCTGAATTCTATTACTCTCTATAAGTTTATATGTTTTCCATATTAAATCTATTTGCTCGTCTAAAAATATATCATACCCGTAAATTTCAAAATTTTCTGCCAACATTATATTTTGCATAATAATAGGTCCTGTATCAACCCCTGCATCAATAAAATGAACCGTATTACCAATATATTTTTTCTTTTCCTGCAATGCTTTATCAATTGCATTTAATCCTGCTACATCTGGTAATATTCCTGGGTGAAAATTAATCAAATGATTTTGATATTGAACTAATAATTTTCCCTTTAATATATGCCCCCCAAATGAAAAACCATAGTCAATCTGTTCTTCATTAAAAACATGCAGAATGAAATCAGAGAGCAATAAATTCCTATCAGTATTTTTTTCTTTTCCATTATAATCAAACGCATAATAAGCAATATTATATAAAGAAAAGAAATCCTGTAATTCAATATCAAAAGCCTCATCTGAAATAACACATTTTATAGCATTTGCTAACTCATTATATTTTAAAATGGCCTTTCTAATTCTAGTTGCCTTTCCCGATACATAGACTGCATAAGTTTTCATATTATACTTCGCTCTCCATTCTGACAATCTTAATATCCTTTTGCCCTAACACTCCTATCCTCTCCTTTAAAACATCTACATCTAGTTGTTCTCCTGTTAGCCAAGTAATAATCGCTTTTGGCAGATTAACCCCCGCCAAATGACTAAACGGATAGCCTCCACCAAATCTAGCATTCATTTCTAAAACTGAAACCTTATCTCTATCAATAAAAACATCACAATCTAAATTTCCAATATGTCCAAGCTGAGTAGCTATGATCTTCCCCAAACTTTTTAACTGTTTATTATCTACTGTAACTGCACAATCTGTTTCTCCACTTCTCATCGCATACTTCAACTTGCAAATGGTCGTTTGATAATTACCATTTAAATCATTAATTATATCTATTCCATACTCTGTTCCCATCAATTTTTCTTGAATAATCACATCATGAGTTTCATCCTGAGCCGCTTCATATTTTAAATAGTTATTTCTTATATTTCTTTTCACTTTTAACAATAATATTTCAAGTTCCTGTAAATTATCTGCTTCATACACAGAAATTGATCCCATTCCCCAACGCGGCTTAATAAACAACGGGAAGTGTAACTTACCACACTCTATATCTATTTTTGCTTTCTCCAAAGAAAGATATGTTTTTGGCGTATTGATTCCGCAGTCTTTAAGGAACTTAAATGTCTTCCACTTATCATTGCAAATATCTATAACATTCATATCAGATACTATGATCTGTGTTCCAATTTTGTTAAACTGCTCTTTATTAGCTGACAAAATCGGTAAATCAATATCAAACAATGAAATAATCGCATTTATATTATTATTTTTACAATATTCCAAAAGAAACGGTATATAACCACTGTCATAAATCAACGGTGTAATAACATGACAATCCGCAACTAAAAATGCCGGCGACATATTTGAACTATTCGCAACATGAACTTGTCCTCTTCCCCCCAATGCATTTTTAAAATATTCAACCAAATAACTTCTTCTTCCTACAGATGTAAATAATATATTCAAACTTTCCATTATTACCTCACATACTCAACTTTTGGTGGTTCAAAAATAAAAGAAGAATTAAATGCCATTGTATATGCTCCAACATTTTTAAAACAAAGAACATCCCCCTTTTTTATTTCACTTTTGTTCTCTATACGATCAAATCGATCCTTTTCCATACAAGTAGAACCACAAATAATTTGTTTATGAACAATTTTTCTATTTTCCAAATTATTCTTTATAATATACGGTTGTTTCCTGTCAACCATAAATGGATTTATATGTAATAATGTTCCATCTACTGTAATGATTTTTGTTCCTCTTATATTCCTAACATTTATAACTGATGTTTGATACGATATACACGTAGCTATAATGGAAGCACCTGGTTCCATTATTAATATGGTTTTATCTGGCGAAAATCCTTCTTTTAAATTACTACATATAACTTTTGCATAGTCGTTCATTGAAGGTTTTCCTTCCATTTTTTGTCCACCAAAAAAACCTCCACCTATATCTATATATTCAAAATCAATATTTAAATATTCTTTCAATAAAACTGTTTTTTTTGCTAAGACTGAAAAAAAGTTTTCACTTCGTGTAACACTACTGGTATGTAAATGTACACCTATTTTCTTATAATCATGTGCTTGAAGTATTTTAACTGCCTGAAGTAACTCTTCCCCTTCCGAATCAAATCCAAATCTACTAACTTCCTCCCCTGCCGTAGATTCTCCCGGACATACCTGCTCCATATCAAAATTTATTCTCAGCCCAACCTTACACCTTATTCCTGATTCACAAAACGCATAAACTTCATCCAGATTATCAAGGTTTATATACTTCACTTCTAATTTTTCTTTTTTTATTAAACTTTCCTTACAAGGTCCATTTAGAATCATTTTTTGCTGATTAATTCCTAAATTCAAACAATATTTATATTCATCTGGACTTACCATTTCAATATACCATCCATGATTAAATGCAAATTTAATCAACTCTTCATCTCTATTGGTCTTAACTGAATAACCATATACTGTATTACCATTCCATTCCTTATCAAAAGCATTCTTTATATCATTACAATTTTTTTCAAACTTATGAAAATCAATAACGTATTTTGGACAATTTTCTACATACATAATCAATATCTCCAAGCATAATTTTTAGACTACAATATCATATGGTTTACAGTAATTCACTATTCCAAATTGTAATAATATATTTTCAATTACAATAGTATTAATTGGTTGCACTCCCAATATTACAAATGGATTTTTTTTAGCGATTTCACTAATGCAATACACCTTTTCCTTCTCAAAAAATTGTATATCACTGTGCGAATCCGAAACAACAAATCCCTTTATCCGAATATCGCAATACTTTAACTTTCTATAACAATCAATTGCTACCCGACTTGTACCGTAAATATAAATCTGTTCCTTATCCTGGCATTTCTCATCGATGACATCTAATATGGATTTCTTTGAAATTTGCTTATATATATTTCTAATCTTTTCTTCATTCAATCTATACTGTTCGGCCTGTGCTACCCCTTCATTTTCATCGACGGATATACAATATCCTAAGTAATCGGATTGAAGTTTTGTTCTTATAATATGATGAAAATGTTTTTCTGTATATATATCTAATTTTTCAAAAAAATGTATCATCTCTATGGTGTAAATATGGTAAAATGTCTGATCTTTCTGATTTGACATATATGAACTCGGAACGGCAGTTCTATAGACGGACATAGTTTTATCAAAATAGTATATTTTTCCTTTATTTGCAAAATACTGTCGCAATGGATAATCCAGAACTTTCGACTCTGTAAAAAATTCAGGCATACCCTTTAAACACTCACTCCGAATAAAATAAGAAGCAAATGCCGGATAATCACTTCCCATTCCACACAATAGATGTTCTTCCTGTGAATATGTCCCCTCTTTTTCAAAAGAATTCAAGCATGTTTCTTTTCCCGTAATGCAGTCTAACTTTATTGCATTATGCATACACATGGAGTAATCTGGATGCAATTCCATAAAATCGACCTGCATTTGCAGTTTCTGTGAATGACACCAGTAATCATCCCCTTCACAAAATGCTATATATTTTCCTCGGGCGCTCGGAAATAAATATTTCTTATAAATATTACACTCTGAAAATTGATTTTCTTTTTGAAAAATTGGGTGTATAATATCTGGATACTTTTTAGCGTATTGTTTTATAATCGATGCTGTATGATCCGTAGACGCATCATCATGAACAATAAATTCATATTTGAAATTTACCTTTTGCTTCAATACACCCTCTATTGCATCTTTTATCCACTTCTCATGATTATATGCTGTACAAAGCACTGAAACCAATACACTATCTGTTTCCATGTATACCTTTTCCTCTCGTTAAATCAATAAATTCTAACATAAACTTCCTATTTTTTCTAAAATATTTTCAAGGCTTAATACTTCTCCCTTATAGCCTCGTTTACGCAAAAACATTTCCATCTCATGATGTCTGGCAACTAAGGTAACTAAAATAGGATCTTCAAAATTTTCCATAAATTTCTCCATTGGTTTTTGTATCGTAAGACCATTCCATTCTTTGCTGTTATTATTTCTATCTAAAATAAATGGGGAAATTTCTATCTCCTGTCCATTTAACACTTTAAGAAGTGCTTTTCCTATATCGGTTGTGGCATATAATGTAATTTTTCTATAACCTTTACCAATCAGATAATCAGAAAGTTTCTTTCCTATATTATCAATTAGCATCAGGTCTCGCATAACTTTATAACCTGCCGCTGCCGGGATTTCTCCCCGATCACTCAAATGATCCCCTGTCCAAATAAATACATGCGGATCTTTAAAGATTGGATCATCCATTACCTTCAAATATTCTTTATGATATGGATGGCGCGGATTTCTGATATCAAAGAACCACTCAATGTTTTCATCCATGGCTTTCTCCGGAAGAAATCTGCGAAGTCGAACACAATCCGCACCAAATTCTTCAATACATCTATGTACAAATTCCGGCATTGTTCTAAAATTTCGTTCCTGAACAACCGTCGCAATCTCTAGGTAATTAATAATCCCTTGATCACGTAATTCCTTTACAAACTTAAGATTTTCCACGATGCGATCAATCGGATAGGTTGTACCTGACAAATACTGATATGCCATCTCATCAAAGCTCATAACTGTAATTGCTACCTTGAGATTTGCTTTTCCTATATTTCTAATCTTGCGCCAGTTCTCTTTTGTAAAAAGCGAACCATTTGTTTCTAATACAAACTCTGCATCTGGAATTTCTTCTGGTCTCCATTGAGACACAACCCTATTCATACTTTCACTAACAAAAAATTCTCCCAGTCCATTTGCAGAAAACTCTTTAACATATGGCAAACAAGTCTGTATTTCTCTTTCAATTTTCTCATGTACTGAAGTATCCACATTACAGTTACTACTCGAAATACAACATGTACAATGGTAATTACATCTTCTATCATATGCTAAACTTAGCAATTGAGGATATTCTGGTATTTGATCCACCTCAACCATAAACGTATCCAGATTTCCGTTTGCCATATACGGGCAATTTTCCTCATTGCAAAACTCATATGTGCCATCTAGTAATGTTTGTCTGAACTTTTTAGCAGCCTCACTATTAAATACTTCAGACATCGTATTATCCCTAAGATTTCCCAGTATATAATATCCTGCCCAGCTACAAGCTCTTACTGTACCAATCTCATCTATAATTTGTGCATATAAACCTCTTTTACATATTTTCATTTTTATCACCTCATATGTCCTCTATAATTTTTGCAACATAATGCTCCATTTTTCTATCCATTCCTTATAAAACTCTATCGTAAGATCAATACCTTCTTCAAATGACCATAATGGTTTCCACCCAGTATCTTTCTTAAGTTCCTCTATATTGGCCTCTAAATGCATAATTCCATTTTTCTTATATGGAATATCTCCGAATACAACATCTACATCTTTTCCTAAATGCCGACATAATATTTCACAGTATTCTCTAAGTGGTCTTGCCTTTCCACTTCCAATTGGATATGTTTTGCCATGTTTCCCATTCTTAGCAATTAAATACAACGCATTTGCAATATCCTCATGAAATACAAAATCCCATATCTGCTCACCCCTAGAGAAATGCAATGTTTTTCCTTGTAAATATGCAATTATATTAGATGTTAATACCCCATGCACATTGTCATAATAACCATATCCACTCAAAACACGCGGCCATATTTGTTCCATACCATATTGTTCACATAAAAGCCTGGTCACATGACACGCTGATAATTTCGTCGCCCCATACATATTGTCCGGTTTGCAATATACATCTGATGTCAATGGCATATTTTTACGTCCATACTCTGCTTGAGATCCACAACCAACAAACGCTTTGCATCCCAATTTATATGCTAATTCCACTGCATCTGCTGCATATCTGACATTTATAAGCTGTTGCTCATAATCATCTCTTTGATCTGCATTTGTATTTGCCCACCCCAGGTGAAAGAATACATCAAAATCATTTTCTTTAATCTCTATCTGACACAATTCACTTAAATCACAATTTATCACTCTCAACAATGGATTATTCGTTGGCAGATATGCACGTTTAACAGATACTTTACGTGCTAATAACGTGACATCTATCCCTTCCTGCGTCAATCTTCGAATCAACGCCAGACCAATAGGACCTGTCCCACCCGTCATTGCAACTTTTCTGATCTTTCGCTCCATAAATTTCATGCTCTTCTAATCCTTATCTCTAATGATCATCTAGTATCATTTAGCATATAGCATACAATACTGTCTCGTGTTGACTATATGTATAATGGCGCATATAGAACTTATACTTTGGCACTAATCCCGATAAATACTCCGTTATGCACACAGGATCATCATATTTGTGATAAATACAGATGGCAAGCTTAGGTTTATTTATTTTTATCAATGTTTCAGCACCTTTTAATGCCTCTAATTCAAATCCCTCAATATCCATTTTCAAATATGTAATAGAATCCTTAATAACATCATCCAAACGAACTAACTCTATTCCATCCTGACCTTCATCTTTAACAGCCGATCCTGCTGTCCCCTGCTGGTCAAAATTAACCATTTTATTTTCATTACCCACAGCTGCATTAATCACTTGAATATTATCAAGTTGTTCTCTTTTTATATATTCTTGAATTTTCTTACAATTATATCTATCTGGTTCAATTGCTATAATTTTTTTATATTTTCCAACATTTCGTCGATAACTCTCTATAGTATCTCCGATATAAGCTCCACAATCCACAAATACTTCCTGTTGTGTATAATTCAATTCCTTCAAATCAAAATACTCAACCTGATCCACTGGAATTGTTAAAAATTTATCCAAATCGCCATCCCGTAATAATTCCATTCGCCTTTGAAAAACTTCCACAGATTTTTCGCCTTCCAATTTATCCTCGACTGCCCTTATTCTATCTTCTGATATACTCCTTCCAATCCATGTATATACATCTCCAATCGGATCATTTTCTACTTTAGTTACATACTCATGTAACGTAAGCATCTGTTCTACCATTCCCTCCCAGTTAGGAATATCAAATGGTCTACCACCTGCCTTTTTGATCTGTTGATTAATAACCTCTCTATATGTATCACTACATGTAATAAATATGCAATCCAAAAATTTTCCTATTTTTTCTGCATTATATACTGGAATTCCTTCTATGCATATTCCTTCTTCACATTTATTATCCAAGATTGCTTGAATGTCTGCCTCTATATTCATCTCGCGAAATGCAAGTATAATCATATGTGCTCTTCCACCCGCCGCAAATAAAACAACTTTTTTACCTGCCAGTTCTTTATAGCACTCATAAAATTTTTTTTTGCATTGCTCTATAAATTTTTTCTGCTCAACCATCATTAATTCCTCTAATCTGTAATTTTGTCTATTTCATCTCATATAATGAAATCAACATATCCTGTTCAAACTCTTCCTGCTCCAAAGGCGGATTCATATATTCCAGTGGAAGTGATTCCATCTGTCCATCCGACCGCTTATAGGACACCTGTTTTGGAAAAGCACTCAGATCAATTGGAATCATCACTTCGCAAATCACCGGCCCATCATAATCCAGCGTTTCCTTTACACGTTCCTGTAGTTCTTCATTCGAATGAATCTGTACCGTTTTTAATCCATACGCCCCTGCCACAGCCGATATCGGTGAAAGTGTCAGATGGGAATCCGCATCACAGGCCACATAATGTCCCTGAAAAATATTTTTCTGTGTTGCGTGAATCTGCGCATATCCCTGATTGTTCAACACAAAAATCTTGATTGGAAGATTCAATCGGTGTATTGTTTCCAGTTCCTGAATATTCATCTGAAAACCACCATCTCCATTGACACATACCGTTCTTCTTCTGTCACCTGCCAGACAGGCTCCAATTGTTGCAGGCACACCAAATCCCATTGACGCAAGACCTTTGGTACAAAATACACGCTGTCCCTTTTTTACGCGAAATGTCTGCATCGACACATCAATACACGTTCCCGAACTTCCGGACACATAAATATCGTCTGCAGTCATCTGCTCTGTGATCTCATCCAGTAGTGCATATGTATTAACCAACTCTTTTTGTGTTCTTGCTTTCTCTGTGACAATTGGATACTTCGCTTTCATTTCTTTTGCATAGTGGATCCATGGAGTATAATCTTTTTTCTGAATCTCATCTTTATGTTCCAGCAAAAGCTGCATGAATTCTTTTGCGTCCGCCTCGATTGCAAGCTGCGGTCTGACATTGATTTTATGTAACTCATTTTCATCAATATCTACCATCACTTTATAAGCAGCTCTCGCAAATCCATCAAAATTGTAACCAGTCTGCAATAAATTCATCCGCGCACCAATGGATAAAAAGAAATCGGAATTCTGCTGTACAAAATTTGCATACCGCTGTCCCATTCCACCAGGTCTTCCGAAAAACAGCGGATGTTCTTCTTCTATCAGATCAATTCCATTCCAGGTTGTAAGAACCGGAATCTGCAAAGTCTCTACCAGTTTTTCAAATTCGTCCCGTCCTTCCGAAAGACGGATGCCATTTCCCGCCAGCAAAACAGGGCGTCGTGCCTGATTTAATTGTGCGATTGTCTCCATTACCTGTTGTTCCAACCGCTTTCGCTTTTCATTTTTTTCCTGTTCTGAAGTTTCTGCTGGTTTCCAGCCTTTTAAGGTCTTTTCCTCTATCATGGATGCCTGTACATCTAACGGAATATCCAGCCAGACCGGTCCCTTTCTTCCATGTACGGCTTCGTACAACGCACGATCCAGATGATACCTGATATCCTGTGGTTCTGTTACAAGCACTGCATATTTCGTCACTGGTTTTACCATGGAAATGATATCTACTTCCTGCATGCCCTGCTGACGAATTCCCTGTCCGTTCACCATATCCGCGCGTTTAACCTGTCCAGACAATACAATCATAGGAGTTGATTCGATATATGCTGCGGTTACACCTGTCAGAGCATTTGTTCCTCCCGGCCCCGTTGTCACCATAAGCAGTCCCGGTTTATTTGTCACTCTCGCATATGCTTCTGCTGCTATAGAACAGGCCTGTTCATGAAGGCATACCACATATTGAATTTTTTTGCTGTTTCCAAGGGAGTCGTTTAAGTGCATGGCACCGCCTCCTGGAAGCATGAACATATGAGGTACTCCCAGTTGTTCCAAATATTGAATTACATAATCTGATACTTTAATCATAGACTTTGTCTCCTAAACTTTATCCTCATCACGTACTCCAGATCAATCCTTATTTTTTTCTTCCCTTCGTAAATCCGAATGTTCTTTTAACATATCAATATAAAGATTTTGTAAATAAACCAAAAGCCGTTTCGTTGCCTGTCCATCCAAATTAAAATTCATAATTGCTTCCATACAGATCTCCACATATTCTTTTAACCGATCCTCATAATGTTCGACATCATACTTACGAACACGGGCAATGCCAAATAAGAAATCAATTTTTCCCATTACCGCAGCCATTCCCTGCTCCAACATCTCGGCATCGTCACTGAGCATAATTTTCAGGAATTCAATTTCACCCTTCATCTGTTTGATTCTCGCCTCATAAGTTGCATATACCGGTACAATCATATCCGCGTCTACATCATCCTTATATCCCCACTCTTCTTTTGCCATGGAATCCTGCTCATCAATCAGTTCAACCGGTTCTTGTATGTAATCTCCTATTTTATTCAGACTCACACACCACCATTCATGTGGATAATTTTGGTAAAATGCATTATCAGAATATCTCTCCAACTGTTCGAAATGACATTGCATAAAATCTTTTCGTCTTACAATTAATCCTGAAAGATAATTTTGTCTCATAAAGCATAATCTTAATGCATCAATTCCTTTCTTTCCGTATGCACGCTTATCAATCATACAATACTGAAATTTTGTTCTTGCCCTGACAAGATTTACATTTGGATTATCTCTGAGCAATGCAAGATAATGTTCAATCGCCTCTGGTATTACATCATCTTCATCCGAAACTAACAATACATATTTTCCATGCGCCATTTGTATGGAATAAAGCCAATTGAGCTCATATTTCAAATCCTTATTATGATCAAAATACTGTAATCTGGCATCCTTTATCTGACTGGCTTTGTCGTATTCTGCCTGATAAATTTCTGTGCCATTTTTCGACACTGTAAATTCAATTTCCGCATCATAAGGGAGCTTTTGCAGATTGCTCATGCGTTGAAGCAATAAACGTCCTCTATGATACGTCGGTATTGCAATTGTCAATAATATTCTGTCTGTATTTCTTCCCTCAGGAGTCAGACGATATTCATGTTCCTCCTGTATCATTTTTTCTAGTTTAATCCGGTCTTCTTCATCTCCATACCATATTCCCGGCAAATATTCTGCTGTATGATCATGAAAATATTCCTGTAGACTTGAAATATTCGGAAATATCCAAATATTTTTTGTATACGGTTCCAGCTCCGGGATTTTATAAAATGCTGCGCATTTATCAATGTCTTCACAGACCAAATAAACCCTCTGCTTTTCTCCCTTTATAAGAATAGAATTTAATCTTCTCCAATCCCATCCCGCAACTACAGTAATTGCAGAAAATTCTTTTTGTTTCAATAACGGATCCGGTTCTGTCTGCATAAAATCATCAATTGAAAAAATACCGATAAATTGCTGGATTTCTTTATCAAACATATAATACTGACCATCTTTATATGGTACAAAATCTATCTTGCAATCTTCATAGTTTACCTTTATGCCCTTTGCGTGCAGTTCAAAAACGCTTTCAAATTGTGATTCATTTCCATCAACATAGCACTGATAGATACTGTTTTTAATCCAATCCCTCTCATAGCCTTTTCCGTAAAGTAAAATAAATGCTTCCAATGCCTCATCATATTTTTGCTGTTCAAATTTTTCACACGCATATGTATATAAAAGTTCTTCCCTGTTTTCCATCTGGTTCCTTTCAATTTTCAAGATAGCGTACCATATCTTTTGTTAAAACCTGCCAGGACAATTCCTCCTGTGCACGCTTTTTCCCTTTTTTTGCAATTTTTTCTGCCCACTCTTTATCTTCTAAAAGAGATTTGATCAATTCCGGCAGCTCTTCCAGCTTTTCCAGTGAATATGTGCACAATTCCTGATCTGTAAAATTCTCATCAATATACAAACTGTCATCTGTCACTGCAACGGTTCCACTAAGCATTGCAGATGCAATTCTCTCCTGAAATCCGCCTTTAAACCAAGGCTGCGTATTCAATGAAATATATGCATTCGCAACCGCTTCTCTTGCAGCAAGATAATCTCCTTTTTCCCAAATCAGATTTGCGGCATCATTCCCAACAAAATCTCCCCATCCATTTCCAAAAACATGAATTTTAATTCCATTCTTTGTCAACGTATGTATAACCTTATCTCGATAATAAAATCGCGCATAATAAGATACTCTCCAAAATTCAGCTACCAGTTCATCAAATTCCTCGTCTGATACCTGAATATGGTTTTTGTTTAATACAACCTCCAGGCACTGTTCAATTGTCAGCCACGACTGTTCTTCCATCTCCTGTATCATCTGCTGTACAAACTGTTTCAAGACTCCCTGATATTGCTCTATAATTTTTTCATATAACTCTTTGGGTTCATAATAACTTCCGATAAAAACAACATCATATTTTCTGTCCTTATACGGAATATATGTTTTGGAATAACTTCCCGATGTTGGAATAAAACAGACATGCTTAATATTCGGATAATATTTTCTTATATATGGAATATGTAAAAGATCACATACAAATACAACCGCATCCTCATCCAGTTTTTTCAACCGATCCCTGTGTTGTGCAGGATGATCACATAAATAGGTCACATACCTTGCATTTCCTAAATCTCTGCAGTCCTGATAAAAGTTTGCATTGCAGGTAAATGCATAATCTATATGAAATGTTTCGGTTGCCATCTTATATTCCTGTGAAAAAAAATCATGTTCTGCATCTATCACTACAGACTGATATCCAATCTGTTGAAATCCATCTGCAATCTCATCCAAATAATTGCGCATTGCATCGTATTGTGAAGCACCCTTAATCAATAGTACTGTTTTAGTTTCGTGCATTTTCTTCACCAGCCTTTTTCTGCTTTGCATATGCTACAATCGTATCTTCCGCAATTGTCTTTATCTCTTCTGCTGCAACGGCAATTCCATATAACATAACTTTTCCCTGCTCTGCAATATCCGCAAACTCTGTTTTTTTATCGTTCTGTAACTGATAAATCTGAGGGCGAAGAGCAAGCTCCAGTCCTTTTATACTGTCGTTTACTGTTTCTGCCATATAATCTACTTCCATGTAGTGATTTATCTTTTTGATTTTTTTCAGGGTTTTATGTAACTCTTTTTCTGATATACTTTGTTTGGATGAAATTTTTTCCAGTTTTTCGTAATATTTCAAGCCTTCCTGTGCTTTTTTTCTTACCTCTCCCAGTTTGGTCCCTGCTTTTTCAAAATACTCCAATGGAATATTCTGATACTCTTGTGGAAAAAGCTTTTTCACATGATTGATATGCCACTTGACATTAAATTCACGTTTGCAATATTTTTGGACAGCCTTTTTCAAAGTCATAACTTTGCTTCCATGTATTAAAGCTCCACCTTCTGTCGCATCTACTGTTGTAATCATATTCCATTCCTTGATATATTTTTCAAACCAATCCAAATATAATTTTAAGTCTCCTCTTGTCAGTACTTTTCCCCCGTCTACCGATTCTACTTCAAAATATTCTCCACTGTTGACATCGATTTCTTTCATTTTATCTTCAAATGTACCATCGGCATGTGTCTTATTTCCCGTCATCGCCAGATCCTGTCCCACAAGAATTACTGTTTTTGCCCCCATTTGAATTCCAAACGAATACGCTGAGGTTGCCACCGATCCTCCTGTCGGAATATTTGGCAATGTACGATCTTTTCCTTCCTTTCTGCTCAGTGCAAACAATATCTCTCTTTCCAGACTGGATTCGCTATCATAGAAGAACTTCTTTCCTTTATGCATATCCATTGAAGGAATGGAAACACCTGTCATGGTAAGCATGGCTGTCTTTGATATATCTTTATGTTCAAACAGTACTGCCGGCTTTAATCCATCAACAATGGCAAACAAATCCGGTACAATTCCAGCATTTAATAATGGTTTCATAGCCGTGTCGGTAGCAATGATACATGCCTTTCCTACTGCTTTCTTTAAATCTTCAATATTTTTATTCAAAGATGGGCCTGCGGATACAACAATTGCCGGTACATCATCCGGCAATATCCCCCATAAATCCTTCGCATTGTATCCTTCTGCCAGATAATGCAGATTATGAAAAATGTTTTTTGCATTGATATCTGTATAACGAACTACTGTATTCCATCCCACTTCAATATCACTCATATGTTGTCGCAAGCGTGTCACAAATTCTTTTACTTCTGTCGGAAAAAGTGTTTCATAATTTCCGTTTATATAATATTTCAAAAATGTAAGATTATCGATGGAAATAAATAAATCAAAATAAGTTTCTATTTCATATTCATTGATACCCTGTACAACAACTCCAACCGGAATATCCATCTGGAACAGGAAAGATAAATCCACTTCTTCCATTGCTCTGCGAAACAATTCAAAAGACGGCTCATAAATCAAAATATCGCATGTTTTTGGCACCTGTTCCATAATTCTGCGAATATGTTCTCCGTTTGAAATTCCAATAATAATAATAGGTGCATAATCCTCTATTTTTCCCTGTTTTCGAATCCACTCTTCTACCATCGCTGATGGTGCATATTTTCCATTCAAATAAAGTGTTTTTCCATTCTGGGTAACCTTTAAAATGGTATCATCCATATAACTTTGTTCTGCAACCACATCAAAATTTCTTTTTTTTCGTTTTACATTTTCTAACTTACTTGCCCAGACAGGATATTTTTTCCGTAATGTTTCTATATTTTTTTCGTAAACAACTCTATTCATAAATAACCCCATCCTCAAGTTCATCTATAATATATTTATAAATTTCCAGCATTCCATACTGTAATACATCCTGTAGGAACACCGGATCCTCATGTTCTATTCCATATAATGTATCTTTTAATACCTGTATTACAAATTGGTTATTAATCTGTAATTGTACTTTGTTATCCTCCGCCATATTAAAGATCATTTGTATTATCTGGTTCATACTTGGAATGTACTGTTTTAAATCTTCTATGTATGGCTGATTATTCTTTATTTTATCTACGATATTTTGAAGTTTTTCAATATTTTGATACAAATTTGTAATGAATTCTTTCATTTTTCTTTTGGAATCCCCGTATATTTTCCATTACGAAAAAAGAGTTGGCAATTGCCAACTCTTTTTCAGTTTTAGCTTATTACTGTAATAATGATAATACACCCTGGTTAGACTGGTTAGCCTGAGCAAGCATAGACTGTCCTGCCTGTGCAAGAATGTTGTTCTTGCTGTAGTTAACCATTTCTTTAGCCATATCTGTATCACGGATACGAGACTCAGCAGAAGATGTGTTCTCAGATACATTATCCAAGTTTGCAATTGTATGCTCTAATCTGTTCTGTAAAGCACCAAGTGCAGATCTCTGGCTGGATACATTGTTGATTGCGTTCTGAATCATTTCAATAGTACCCTGTGCCTGCTGGTAATCATTAACGTTCGGTCCTACTACTGATGTTGCCTTTGTAGATGCAACCTTGAAAATCTGAGTTGCCATAGAAGCTTTTGCTCCAACAGATGCTCTAACAGCAGCAGAATTTGTAGTCTTTGTACCATTTGCAGTCTTAAAGTAAACAGTACCATTAGATGTAAGTGCTGTTACAGTAGCATTCTTACTTGCTCTTTTATGGATACACTGTCTAATAACTCCAGATGCTGTATTTAATGAGAACTTGCCTTTTTCTGTAATGTCATTTGTTCCCAAATATCCAGATGTAGCACCAACTTTAACCTTGCTAAGTCCGATAGCCTTTGCATTCATTGCAGCAATGTTAAGTGTGATTTTCTGGTTCTGGTTTGCTCCGACCTGAAGATTCTTTCCTGTGAAAGATCCATCCAGTAAGCTCTGCTTATTGAACTGTGTAGTCTCAGAAATACGATCAATTTCTTCAGTAAGTGCTGATAACTCCTGGTTGATAGCATCACGGTCGATAGACTGGTTGGTATCATTTGCACCCTGGACAGCCAGCTCGTTCATACGCTGTAAGATAGAATGTGTCTCATTTAATGCACCTTCTGCTGTCTGGATAAGAGATACTCCATCCTGTGCATTTGAAGAAGCCTTGTCAAGACCACGAATCTGGCTTCTCATCTTCTCAGAAATCTTTAATCCTGCAGCATCATCGCCTGCGCGGTTGATTCTGTAACCTGATGATAACTTCTCTGTTGACTTTGACTGTGCGCTTGTTGTAACACCTAACTGACGATTTGCATTCATCGCCTGCATATTATGCTGTACTACCATGCCCATAATTATTTCCTCCTTGAATTAAGTTACAGCTTCCATGCTGTAATTGATATGATATTTAATTGCAAGATTTTTCTCTTTACGGCCGTACGCTCCGGTCAGAGGTTTGTCTTGTGTGGGTAAGCAACGGGTTCTCCTTGCTTACTTGCTATATATATCGGACAAGGACTGAAATACTTTAGTCCCAATTTTAATTTTTTATTTTTAACCGCTTTTTATAGTGCCACCGGAACTCTTCCTTCCAGTATTGCACGGATCTCATCCAAATTCTTTCCTGTGATGGATGCAATATTTTCTGGGGTCATTCCGCTGTGGTTCATATTGATAATGATTTTTGCCTCCCCTTCCGATTCTCCCAGTTTTCTGGCATCTTCCAGATCATCCTTCATCAGTTCTCTCAACGCATCACACATATTCGCATCCCTCCTTATTTCACGATATAACTCATCATTTGCTTTGACACTTACCTGTAACACAGCCTCAACATTCTGTCGGTCACGCGGTGTATTCATTTCTTCCACGTTCCTCAGGAATTCTTCTATATCTTCTTTTTTCGCATGGTTTGACAAAATCCGCAAACTTCGATGCTCTCCCGGCTCTAATTCCTGTGTCACAATAATCTGCGCTGGAAACGGTAAATGTTCTGTCACATAATAAATGCTAGGATACTTTTCTTCTATTTTATGTCCATACTTCTGCAATGTCAAAAACATTTTCTCCGGTCGGGTTGCTCTGAAAATAGATACTGTCAGTTCATCGATCGGGACTGCATCTACATGTTCTCCATAGCCTTTGTACAGACATGCATATCCAACTGTCTTATAAAAATCATCAATAGTCAGTGCATCTTCCGGTCTCTTATACTCGATCACATTATAGTTTCTCATGATGTGGCCAATTTCATTCTTAATTCGACCGTCACTTCCTTCTTTTATAAAATTCCTCAGAATGTTCCAAGGGATTTTTCTTTCATTTTAATTTTTTTAACCATTCGTCAGGTTCTATAGCTGACACCACAGAAGCCTCAAAATCTGCTGGGACTTTTCTGAGAATATACCACAGATTAGGCAAAGAGTGAAATGCCATATATCCCTCTGCTTCTCCAAAAGCACATTTCTCCATCACATGCAGTGCAGAATCATAAAACGGTTCTCTTGCAACAAGAAAATCAATAATTACATTCGTATCAATCAATACTACCATATTTTTCCCTTCTTGCTGCTTCCAGCTCTGCATCCGGATCAAAGTCATCCGGCAAATATTTTTTTACTTCATTTCTGGTAGCTACCAGTTCTTTAAAAGCCTGCATTTTTTCATCTGGTCTCTGAGACGGATAAATAACACTGGTATATGTTTTCTTTGGTATTAATCGCTGAATCACTTCAATCAAAAAGCCCACATTATCATCGGACATATCCCGAATCATCTGAATAGCCTGCTCCTGTAACATAGTCATATGATACACCGCCTTTCCTTATCATTTTATGCAAGTCATTATTTTCCTACTTTAATTATAACTACTTTACACCCGTTTTTTCAATCAATATTTTACATACATCAATTTTACTACTTTCTTCGACGAATTTTGTTCACTGTTATAACCTTATAATAGCACCGGAACTTTTCCTTCCAATATTACATTGATTTCATCCAGATCTTTCCCTGTAATGGATGCAATGTTTTCCGGGGACATTCCGCATAATCCATATGTTTCCTTGAGACCACCTTTCAACAACTGCATCTTCATAATCACTAATTGAAGATGAGAGTGCATCCATACAGTCATCCACAGTTACTTCCAATATTCCAGTTAAAGAATAAAGTTTGCCCATCACAGTCTTTGCTTTTGCTGTATTATGCAGATATTCTCACCTATTTTGCACCAAGCCTTTCTTCTTTTGATATTTCTATATCTGCATTTTCCCATCAAGTTATTTTCAATTTCTAAATTTTATGGCAAACTCACGATAAATCACGTAGTTCCTTTTTGCAGAATAGTATGCCATTTACCCGGAAAATGCAGTCCCATTTTCTCCCCTTTCACACACCATGCCTGATTTTAAATTTTAAACTTATAAGGCAATTCACATTCCAAGTCAATTCACGATCAGCACATTCTTTCCTTCAAATGCAAATCCATACTCTTTGATCTGCTCTCCTGCAATTCCCTTTTCCTTCAGTTCTTCGCTGTATTTTCTATCCTTAATCTGTGCAAGTGCCGACTGCGCGGTTTCCTCCAGACTGTTTTCTTTTCTTGTGCTCCGCACCTTAAATTCCAGAATCACTGCTGGGTCTTTTCCCGGTTTTTTCGGTTCCAGCATGACATCATATCTTCCAAATCCGCTCTCCCGGTTAGATTTTACATAATAGCTGCCCTGTAAATCCACCAGCAGTCCAAGTACAAATCCATGATAAAAACGCTCCGGTTCGGCTCCGGAAGCCCTTTCTCCGGTATCAAAATAGCTGAATGTCTGCAATGCGACACGGTTCATGTATTCATTCATCGCATCCACATCCCCCAGAAACATTGCTTTTACAAAATCATTGTACTCTGACTTCACGGGTACAAACCAGTCATGGATCATTCTTTGAAACATGATCTTCACTTCCAGATTGGTAAGCGCAAGCTGATATCTTGGTGCAAAACGCTCCCCAATATCCAGATAGCTTTCATAGGACAGGACTTTTAAATAACCACTTGCAAGAAGCAGACTCCAGACGGCCTCCTCACTTCCGTTCAACTGATTATATACAATCTGTTCATCGACTTCCGTCCAGATACATTCCCCGCATAACAGCTTTTCAAATTTTTCCTTGATATCCCGGTTTCCTTCGCGGACCAATTTGCCAACCAGACTGTTTGCACTCGTATTCGCCCAATAGGTTGTGTATTGCTGTGAATCCAGATAATTCAGGATAGACCATGGATTATAGATATCCTTATGTGTTCCGAATATAAATCCGTCGTACCATCTTTTTACCTCTTTCTTTTCACCGCCCAGTCCACATTTTTCTAAAGCCTCAAACACTTCCGGTTCGGTAAATCCAAATGTCGTTGCATATTCATCCGATGTGGTGGTAACCACTTTTAAATTATTCAAATCGGAAAATATGGACTCTTTACTCACTCTGGTAATTCCTGTCATGATTCCACGTTCCAGTGCCGGATTCGTTTTAAATGTTGAATTAAACAGGCTTCTGGTAAATGATACCAACTCATCCCAATAGCCATCCACAAAGGCTTCCTGCATAGGTGTGTCATATTCGTCCAGTAGAATGATTACTTTTTTGCCATAATATCTATAGAGGAAATCTGACAACTGGTATAATGATGAAGTTGCATCCGTTTCTCTTATATTATCAGACATCATGCGATCATAATATGCCCGGTCTGCCTCTGTCATTTTTTCATAATCTTTCACATAAGAAAACTTTATATAGATATTCCTTAAAATTTCGCACATCTTCTGTTTGGTTTTCTCATAATCACGCTCTTTAATCCGTGCAAATGACAAACTAATGACTGGATACGTTCCCTGCAGTTTGCGATACTTCTCATCTTTCCAGATTTCCAAGTTTGCAAACAAATCTGACCTGTCTGCATAGCCGAGAGAAAAGAACTGTTCTGTCATACTCATTGTCAGCGTTTTTCCAAAACGTCTGGGTCTTGTGATCAATGTCACACTGTCTCCACTATCCCACCATTCTTTTAAAAAAGCGGTTTTATCTACATAAAAATATTGATTTTCAATGATTGTGGAAAAATCCTGTACTCCAATCGCTACATTTACTGCCATATGCATTCCCTCTCCCAGATATTCCTTCTATCTTTTCCTATTCCGTCTTGATACTCCCCCTGCACATCCGTCCGCTTGATACCGATTGCCGGGTCATTCCATGCCACACCGCCCTTGTTGTTCGGATGTCAGAAGTCATTAACTTTATAGCAGAACCCTGCCTCATCACCGGAAATCGTTGCATTTAAAAGTTCTTCTGATTTCCGAATAGCATCCATGACCGGTTCCCAACCGCCATCCTCTATGCAATTGATAAACTCTTTCTGCACTTCCTGATTGGGAATATAAACCGTACGAGTATCAAAATCATAAGTCAGATATCCCAGATGCACAAGAAGCGTCAGCACATCATCCGCACTTGCAAAAGTTGTCATATCATTTTGAAATTTATCCGGATTTATTACAACAGAACTTCCTGCTATGAGTTTTGTTATAAGTTCTTTTAAATTGTACATATCCATCTGGATATATTTTTTTAACGCCTCATAGGTCTCTGTCTTTGTCCAATAGCTGTCAAAATCATGTCCCAGAAGTGACATCACAACGGATCTTGGATTGTAGATCTGTATGCCTTTCAAATCATAACCATCATACCACTGTTTCATTTTCTCGTATGGCATATCATACGCTGGGCAGAGTTCCTGCACTTCCTGCTCGGTAAACCCTGTAAATTCAGCAAGTTCCCGCTGATTTGTCATGGAGTATTCATCAAACATGTTAAGCGCAGAGTGTTCCCCATACTTCTTTATCGGAAGAATTCCTGTCATATATGCCAGTACACAGTATGGCTGGTTTTTTAATAAATCCCTCAGGAAGTTCAGATAAATTTTCTGTGCGTCGGTATCATTCTGGAATCGCATCCTCTGCTATAATATGCCACAAGCATATTGGCAGCAATGGATTTGCCAAAACGACGCGGGCGGCTTACGCAGATATTTTTATGCTCACCAAAAAGCTGCGAATTTGTAAACTTAATCATTTCTGTTTTATCAACATATATTTTTGAACGAAGGGATGCATTATAAAATTCTTCATTCCCCGGATTTACATAAAGTCCCATTTCTTCTCCTTTCGAACACCATGCTGGGTTTTAAATTCGAGAATCACGGCTGAATCTTTTCCAATTCCATCTATATTATATAGTATTATACAATTTTTCCAGAAAAAACGAAACAATAAAAAAGGTGTCTCTTTTCAAGACACCTTTTCCACCTATCTTCTATTATTTCTTCAACCCCGGCCACTCCTGGTCTTTCTCCGAAAGTGTCAGCGGTGTCCCATCTGCCATACAATATCCTTCCGCCGATGGGGTTCCCTGATACTCCCCCTGCACATCCGGCCACTGGATACCGATTGCCGGGTCATTCCATGCCAGGCCGCCCTCGTCGTTCGGATGCCAGAAGTCATTGACTTTGTAACAGAACTCTGCCTCGTCAGACAGGACCAGGAAGCCATGCGCAAAGCCTTCCGGAATCAGGAACTGTTTTTTGTTTTCTTCCGACAATTCCACACCATACCATTTTCCATAGGTTGCGGAACCTTCCCGCAAATCCACCGCCACATCAAATACGCTTCCGCGCACGGCACGGACAAGTTTGCACTGCGGATAGTTGATCTGAAAATGCAGTCCGCGCAGTACACCCTTGACGGACATCGACTGGTTATCCTGTACAAACTGGATATCGAATCCGGCTTCTTTCATTTCCCTCTCATTGTATGTCTCCATGAAATATCCGCGGGCATCCCCGTGTACGGCCGGTGTAATCACACAAAGCCCTTCGATACCGCCGACATTTTTTTCCACTGTTATCTGTCCCACTGTTTTTTCCTCTTTCATGCTGATTTGTAACTATTCAGAACCCCCTCAGAATAGTTACACTGATTTTAATATTTCACTCTGCCTTCTGCTACCGCTTTTAAATGCTCTCCATACGGGCTCTTTCCGTAGCGTATCGCAGAATCAAGTAATTTTTCCCGGTCAATCCACTGATTGATATATGCAATTTCTTCCGGCGCGGAAATGGTCACGCCCTGACGGTGCTCGATCATCTGCACAAATGCTGCCGCATCCAGAAGGCTGTCCATCGTTCCGGTGTCCAGCCATGCAAACCCACGTCCAAGCAGCTGCACATTTAAGTTTTTCTGCTGCAGATACATGTCGTTTAACGTCGTAATCTCCAGTTCCCCGCGGGCAGACGGCTGCACCTGTTTTGCCATTTTGCTCACGCCTGCCGGATAGAAATACAGTCCGGTCACGGCATAGTTGCTCTTTGGCTGTGCCGGTTTTTCCTCGATGGATACGGCTTTTCCGTTCGCATCGAAATCCACGACACCAAAACGCTCCGGATCGTTGACATAATAGCCAAAGACGGTTGCCTGGCCCTCCTGTGCATCCTTTGCGGCATTTCGCAGAATTTTTCCGAATCCGTTTCCGTAGAAAATGTTGTCGCCGAGTACCATGGCGCAGGCATCCTCTCCGATAAATTCCTCTCCAAGCAAAAATGCCTGTGCGAGTCCGTCCGGGGACGGTTGCACTTTGTAGGACAGATGAAGCCCGAACTGAGTTCCATCCCCCAGAAGTGCTTCAAATCTCGGGGTATCTTCCCGCGTGGAAATAACTAAAATATCACGGATGCCTGCCAGCATCAGTGTAGACAGCGGATAATAAATCATCGGTTTGTCATATACCGGAAGCAATTGTTTACTGGTTACCATCGTCAGCGGATACAGCCGTGTTCCTGCGCCGCCTGCCAATATAATTCCCTTCATCTTAAAGTTCCCCCTGTCGCTTTAATTCCTGCAGATACCGCCCCAGTGCGTCCTGCCAGGTTGGAAGCGGTGTAAATCCATTTTCTTTCAGTTTCTTTTTTTCCAGTCTGCTGTTAAACGGACGCGCTGCCTTTGACAGACCGTATTCCGCGGTTGTCACGGGCTGCACTTCGGTAGAAATCCCTGCCTGCCGGTAAATTTCTTTTGTGAAATCGTACCAGGAGATGTAGCCACCTTCGTTTGTTACGTGGTAATAACCATATTTTTCGGTTTCCATCATGTCAACAAGCAGTCTTGCCAGATCGTAAGTATAGGTCGGTGTGCCGATCTGGTCATTTACCACGCGCACCTGCGGGTGATTTTTTGCCACTTTTAACATGGTCTTAATAAAATTTTTTCCGTTTAATCCAAACACCCATGCGATACGCACGATGAAATACTTCCCGAGTGTCTGTGCTACTGCCAGTTCCCCGCCAAGTTTCGTCTGTCCGTATACGTTAAGCGGTGCGTATGCTTTGCAGTCCGGCTCCCACGGAGTCTCGCCCTGTCCGTCAAACACATAGTCTGTGCTGATATAGACCATTTTGGCATCTGCTTTTTTCGCTGCGTCCGCAATATGTTTCGTTCCATCTACGTTGATGGCTCTGACTTTTGCCTGATTTTCTTCGTCCTCTGCTGCATCCACAGCGGTCCATGCCGCACAGTGCACGATGGCATCCGGCTGTACTTGCATGATTGTCTGTTCCACTGCTGCCGCATCGGTGATGTCCAGCGGCACATACGATGCACAGGATTCCAGTGTCGGTGCAATATCCGAACCGACTGCCTGATGTCCGCGCTTTGTCAGTTCGTTTACCACGTCATGTCCCAGCTGTCCGGCAACGCCTGTCACGAATACTTTCATATTTATAAGCCTTTCTTTCCGTACATTTCTTTGTAATAATTCTGGTATTCCCCGTTTACGATGTTCTCCCACCATTCCTTATGATCCAGATACCACTGGATGGTCAGGCGGATACCATCTTTAAACATCGTCTCCGGCAGCCAGCCCAGCTCGTTGTGGATCTTGGTTGGATCGATGGCATAGCGCATATCGTGTCCTTTACGATCCTGCACATGCTCGATCAGGCTCTCCGGCTTGCCGAGATATTCACAGATGAGTTTTACGATATCAATATTTTTCATCTCATTGTGTCCGCCGATGTTGTAGACTTCTCCGACGGTTCCGTTGCGCAGGATCAGATCAATCGCCTTACAGTGATCCTCGACATACAGCCAGTCGCGCACATTGAGTCCCTCTCCGTATACCGGAAGCGGCTTATCTGCCAGCGCATTTGCAATCATAAGCGGAATGAGTTTTTCCGGAAACTGATACGGACCGTAGTTGTTGGAACAGCGGCTGATCGTCACCGGCAGGCCGTACGTTCTGTGATATGCCATAACAAGCAGATCCGCAGATGCCTTGGAAGTGCTGTAAGGACTGGAGGTGTGGATCGGTGTATCCTCATGGAAGAACAGATCCGGACGGTCCAGTGGCAGATCTCCGTACACCTCATCCGTGGATACCTGATGATACCGTGAAATACCATACTTCCTGCATGCGTCCATCAGCACGGAAGTACCGATAATATTGGTCTGCAAAAAGACTTCCGGATTCTCAATGGAGCGGTCCACATGGGACTCCGCTGCAAAATTGACGATCACATCCGGTTTTTCTTCCTCAAAAAGGGTATATACTCCCGGACGGTCGCAGATATCGAGTTTTACGAAACGAAAATTCGGCTGATCCATCACCGGTGCAAGCGTGGACAGATTGCCCGCATAGGTCAGGGAATCCAGACAAACAATGCGATCCTGCGGATGTTCCTTTAACATATAGAAAATAAAGTTGCTGCCGATGAAACCGGCACCGCCTGTTACAATAATGGTCATGAGTGTTTCCTCCTGTGTGCGTTTACGATTCCTGTATTTGTTTCCATTATAAAAGGTGACGCTAGGTCACCTTCAAGTCTTTTTTATAGATTTTTCTAATTATTTTCTGCACAGGAAGATTCCGGCATCTTTTGTGATATGAAATCCATCTGCCACGCGGGCAGAAACAAATTCCCGAAACTCTTTGTACTGGTTCAAAAGCAGCTGGTTCTGGTTTCCGTGACAGGAAAGAATATAGGAAATCAGCGGTTCCGCTTCCGCTATTTCAATCGCATCCTCGTATCTTCGCATCTGAATTTCCGGGAAATACGGTGCTAACAGGTTTTCTCCGTTTTCAAGCCCGAACCGCTCATACAGCACCTCCGCTGATAAAACGATTTCTTTATGGAACTGCTGCACCAGATCGGTAATTTCCCACATATGCTGCTTTCCGTAGGTACTGCATAGAAACCGTCCCCCATTTTTTAAGACTCTCCGACATTCTGCAAGCACCTGTGGGATATCTTCACAGTAAAACAGCACATGATCCGCGATCACAAGATCAAATATTTCCTCCTCGTAAGGAATTTTTTCGCAGTCAAATTTTTTATAGGAAAAGCGGCTGTCCTCTCCCAGTGCACGCCGGGCATCCTTTAGCATTCCTTCTGATTTGTCCGAGAGAACGACCCAAAGATCCGCAGGCAGCTGTTCTCTGTTTTCGGTCCATAATGCTCCATTTCCACAGCCGAGCTCCAGAATCCGCATCCCCGGCTGCAGATTACACTGCTGCATAATCCACGGAAACCACCCCTGCGGATTGACGGAATACTCCCTGTGCAGGCGAATCCGGGCGGAAATATTTGCCGCATTCTGGTACTGGTTTTTCAGGCTTCGTTCCACTGCCGTCAAATGAATCAAATCCAGCATACTGTTCCAGTCAATCGCCTGTTCCGTCTGGATGGCTTCTATGGTGCGGTCAATTGCCTCATCCATCGCCTGCATTTCGTCCATTTTCTGCCGCAGCAGCTTCTTCTGTATCCGCATGGATTCGAGAAGATACTGCTGGTCTGCCGCAGCAAGTGTCATCTCCCGGATATCTTCCAGCGAAAATCCCAGATATTTTAATAAAAGGATCTGCTGGAGTTTTGCCAGATCGGCATCCGTATACAGCCGCGCCCCTGCGGCAGTCCGCGCACTTGGTTTTAAAATATTCTGTTTATCATAATACCGGATCGCGCGAAGTGTCACATGTGCTTTTTTTGCAAATTGTCCGGATGTGTAATACGCATCCTTTTTCATCTACAGTTCTTTCACCTCATCCCGCATTTCTTCTGTCATATTCTGTACATAGGTCGTCTGGGAAGAAATTTCTTCCGTGTTTGCGGCAATCGTTGACACTTTCTGCGTCATGGTATTCATGCTTTCTACCAGATCTTTGATGGAATCCATACTCTGTGTAATCTTTGGAAGAATTGCCTCGGCTTTCTGATCGTTCTGTGTCAGAAGATCTTTCGTGGAATCAGACAGTGTACGGATTTCCTCCGCTACCACTGCAAAGCCTCTTCCGTTCTCACCGGCACGCGCCGCCTCAATGGAGGCATTGAGCGAAAGCAGATTTGTCTGTCCCGCAATGGCAGAAATATCTTCATTGCTCTTTTTATATACACTGATGAAATCCGACATGATACGGATGGACTCATTCAGTTCATCGCACAGACGGGAAATATCCTGAATATACTGTGCCAGATTGGTTGCTTCATTTGCAGATTCCTCGTTTGCCGTATTCAGTTCTGCAATGTTATCACTCAGGGTAATAAACCGGTCTGTGATATCTGTAATCTTCTGCTGGCGGATTTCCTGTTCCGTCCGCTCCTGATCGCGAAGTTCTGCAATCTTTTTTGTCTCTTCCTCTGCCATGCCCCGCACATAGTGCACACAGTTTTCTTTTACGTTGACTCCATTGTGGATGGCACGTACCATGTTGGTGCAGCTTGAATATCCACAGGATTCGCAGTCCCTGTGCTGTTCCTCATAGGTATCTTTTTTCATTTCTGCAAACAGGCGGTTCTTCTCCTGTTCGGACGGTTCCTCAATATGTACTGCACGGTTGGTGTAGCTGCGCATAAAATCGTTGATGTCCAGCTTCCCGAAAGCGTCCATGAAGTTTTTCAGACGTTCCTCCGGTGTCAGTGTCTCTGCCCACGGACTCCTGCTTTTGCTCTTCCTGCCAAAGTGTGCCTTCTCCTGTTTTGCATTCGTTTTGCTGTTTCGCAGTTTTGCGATTGTCAGCATGACATCATCGGTTCCCCGTTTCGAATCTGTGGCAGTTCCGTAGAGACAGCCCTTCGCGCAATTTAAGATATCTACCATAAACGGAAGTTCTTTATTCTGCTGAATACGTTTTGCATAGGAACGCAGATATTCATATGCCTCATGCTCGCCCTCTACCTGACGCACTACCTGTTCTTTTCCAAGAAAATGTTCTACATTCTCCCGCAGTCCACCAGGCATCGGATACAAAGAACCCAGTCCGTATTCCAGTTCATCGGTATATGGTTCACACCCTTCATAATCGTTTCCGATATACTTCATCATCTTTTCAAAAGTTACATTATAAGAAACATATCCGCCGCAATTGGGATCGGTAATCTCTAATTTTTTGGCAATACACGGACTGATAAAAGCGATTTCATCTGTGACCTGCATGTATTTTTTCATATAAATAGCAGTACACATCATCGGACTGTGTACCGGCATCAGACGCGGAATCAGCTCCGGTATATATTTTTCCACATAGGTGACTACTGCCGGACACGGCTGGGAAATGCCCCCGAAAAATTTGTGTTCCGTAATGTATTTGAGATATCCCCAGGTTGTGATATCCGCACCGAACGATACACTGCAGATATGGTTGACTCCCTTACTCTTTAAATATCCCAGCACACGCTGGTATTCTTTGGGATAATTTGCCAGAAATGCCGGTGCCAGTATCACGGAAATTTTCTTTCCCGATGCAAGGTCTTCAAAGAAGCGGTCCGTATCATCATAATAGTCTCTCGCTTCATGTGGGCAGACATCAAAACATTCCCCACATGCAATACATTTGTCCGGGTCTACCGTTACATAACCTTCCTGCGTTGCAATATTTGCCGTAAGTACAGGACAGCCCCGCACGCATTTGTTGCATCCGGTGCATAAATCATTTGTGTAAATCAGTTCCATAAACGCACTCCTTATTATGATTTTTGTATAAACCCCACCCCTATATGCTTATAATTTTATTACTTTTTACCATATTTGTCCAGTGTAACCTTGCTTTTTCCGTTATTTTTATCAAAACACAAATGGTTGTCTATGATTTTTTGCAGACTGGATTTATATTTTTTTCCCATTTTGGATATATACACACCGATAGATCGCACTATACTAGGATACAAAGAACTATTTTCACCAATTCGGAGGTTTTCCATGAAAAAAGCAGCTGTTATCCATGATCTGTCCGGTTTCGGAAAGTGTTCGCTCACGGCAGCGATTCCGGTATTATCCGCGCTGGGCGTGCAGTGTTGTCCGGTTGCAACAGCCGTACTGACCGGCCAGACCGGTTATCCCTGTTATCACTGTACCGATCTGACCGCTATGTTACCGGACTATATCGATGCCTGGGGGAAAAATAACGCACATTTTGATGCCATCTACAGCGGATTTCTGACCGGGGCGAAACAGATTTCGCAGGTGCTTGATTTCATCCGCTATTTTCGGGAAGAACATACGCTTCTTCTGGTTGACCCTGTTATGGGGGATGACGGAAATGCTTATCCGTTTTTTACTCCGGGGCTGTTAAATGGAATGAAAGAACTGACGCTTGAAGCAGACGTGATCACGCCGAATCTGACGGAAGCCTGTCTGCTGGCAGACATTCCGGAAGATGCCTTACTCCACTGCCGGACGAACACGGATCTGCTGAAGCTGGCAGAAGATGTGGCACTGCGGCTGCAAAAAAAAGCCTCACACCCACAGGATGTCGTGATCACCGGTGTCAAATGCCGTGATGAAAAACATCCCGTCATTTATAATATTGCTGCCACTGCAAATGGAATTTACCGGCACGAATCGCCGTTTTTTGACCGGAGTTTTTCCGGAACCGGGGATCTGTTTGCCTCTGTATTGTGTGGCTGCCGCACAAAGGGCATATGCACGGAAGATGCGATTCTGCTTGCCGGGAAATTTTTATCCCACAGTATCGGGGATACCATGAAAGAAAATACGCCGGGACGCGATGGCGTTAATTTCGAGAAATTTCTTATTGACCTGATTGCAGATTCAAACGTGTAAAAACGAAAAACCCGGAAAAGAATTTCGCAATTGATGAATCCATACGATAGAAAGAAGGAATTGTTATGGCAAAAATTTTATATGTGTACAATGATCAGGTATATGCAAATATCACAAATAAATGTGACTGCAACTGTACGTTCTGTATCCGTAAACAGTTTGATGGTGTGGGTGATGCGGATACCCTCTGGCACAAAGCAGAGCCTTCTTTAGGTGAGATTATTGCCGCAATTGATGCCTTTGATTTCACCGGCTACAAAGAATTTGTTTTCTGTGGCTATGGGGAACCGACCTGTGCACTGGAGAATCTGATCGCCAGTGCCAGATATGTCAAAGAAAAAACAGGTCTCCCGATCCGTGTCAATTCCAATGGTCTGGGAAACCTGTATTATAAACGTGACATTGTACCACAGCTGGCAGAAGTGGTAGACAGTATCTCCATCAGCTTAAATGAGGCGACTGCAGAAAAGTATGAAAAAGTGACCCGCCCATCCTTCCCTCATGCTTATGAGGCAATGCTTGATTTTGCAGAGGAATGTGGAAAACTTATCCCACACACGCAGCTGTCGATCGTGGATATTCTTCCGGAAGAAGACATTAAGGCGTGTCAGCGCATCGCCGACAGCCGCGGTGTCCATCTGAAAGTACGTCCGTGGGAGCACAGTGCATAAAGAAGTTACCGTTCTCATGCTTACCTGTGAGCACCAGCGGCATTACAGTCCCAGCACATCCAGAAGGATCTGTTCATCTTTCTTTTGTTTCTGTGGATGCTGTAATTCCGCATCTGCCAGGCGGGTACGGATATTCTGCATCCGCTGGTCCAGATCTGCACTGATCTGTGCACATTCGCTCAGTTCCTGTGCCAGACGCTCGGTTTCATCTGCCGGAACATTCTTTTTGTACCGCACTTTGTGCTCCAGACTCGCCCAGAAATCCATGGCAATGGTGCGAAGCTGTACTTCAACTTTCATTTCCCGTTTCTCATTCTGTAAAAAAATCGGTACTGCAACGATCAGATGCAGGCTACGGTATCCGTTTTCCTTCGGATGCTTGATATAATCTTTCTGTTCGATCAGACGGATATCATCCTGCTGAAGCAGGCAGTCCGCCAGCAGATAGATATCTTCCGGGAAAGAGCACACAACCCGGATTCCTGCTATATCATTGATGTTCTGTTCAATCGCCGAAAGCGTCAACGGAATATTTTTCCGGCGCACTTTGCGCACGATTCCGTCCAGCGATTTCACACGTGTCTTGATGGACTCGATCGGATTACGATCATATTCCAGCGAAAATTGTTCGTTTAACACTTTAAACTTCGTTTCTACTTCCATGATTGCGCACTTGTAATATGCCATCAGCGTATCCAGCGGTTTTGTATTTTCCTGCACAAAATCCAAAAATTCATCAGACATCAGACGGTTACGGACAAGGTTTTCCGCTGCCTGCTGCAGCTGCGCATTTACTACTTTACTTAATTCGTTCATATCTATTTCCTCTTTTTCTCCTGTAATTTTCTATATAAATAATTGTGAAATCCTTAGTTCCGGCGGACTCCCGTGTGGTGGCTCCGGCTGCGGCCTCTCCGATATGCACTCAATATCCAGAATCAAGAATTTGCAGAAAGTGACTGCGTGACTCCTTTGATGATTTGTGTTCGTTCAAGTTTCGACAGCGGCGCGGTTTGTGTCCGTCTGCCAAGGACGCGTCCGAAGGATTTCGTGTCTGCCTTAGCGGAGTGCTTCAAAATACTGTG